>OJMP01002284.1_pt1 | contig 10629 bp, 10 predicted proteins | sample 1597311 | NCBI WGS metagenome assembly OJMP01 (sample SAMEA2452134, study PRJEB22498) | human gut metagenome | biome: human feces; feature: human gut; material: feces | place: Australia | collected 2012 | reverse complement strand
TCAAGACAGTCATCAGCATATATAATCCTTGCTCTGTAAATACATGAGGATTATATCTGCTCTTACTGTTAAGATTTGCGGTCAAAAAATTTGACCGCAAATTTTCTACCTCGTCATCCGTAAGTTCAAACATAAAATCTTCATCAAATTTCTCAATATTATTTTTTACTTGTTGATTAAATGCTTTTGTAGTATAACCATAAATTTCAGAAAGATCGGCATCTAAGATTACTCTTTGTCCTCGAATTTCATAAATTCTTTCTTTCAAATATTCTTCTGTAATATCAATCACAGCAAATTCTTCTTTCTTTTTATCTTCTGCCATAGAACTCCTCCATGAGCGAATATAAAAAAGCAAAGCCAGCGCTTTGCTTTACAAGCGGCATAACACCACACTATGAGCAATTTCCTATTCCATAAAAAAACACCTGCGTTACCGCAAGTGTTTTTCCACCAGAATACATCTGGTTATCTCTGTATTAGTATATTACCATGAATGAAAAAATATTACAATAGTATCCAGAAAATTTTCCAAATTTTTAATATTTATCAAACTTATGATGCATTATTTTTGTTTTGGGAAGATTTTTCAATGTCTCAAGATCCGCCAATTTTTTTATTCCCATCTTACCTCTAACGTTGTCAAATGCATTAGTTGAAACCTCAGACTGTAATTTTAACAACATCTTTTGCAGTTCTCCCATCATATCCTTAAAATCTTTATTAGTCAAACAACGGCACAAATCTCTCCAACACATTTGCACTTGCCCACTCATCAGCAGGGACATCTATAATTTCTGCAGCTGAAATCAACAACCATTCATCATCATTCATTCGTGCGAAACTAAATACCCACTGTCCCGGATAAAAATTACGCTGTTTTCCATACCAGCCCCAATAAGAACAATCGGAACAAGTGCCAGACATCTTTTCAGCCTCACTGTGTTTGAGCCATCTGTCAAGAAACGGTTGCCCACCACTACCGGCCTGCATATTAAATTCAATTTTACTGTTTTGAATCTCTTCTTTCGTGAGATTCAAAACAGTATTCAATAGCAAATCCATAGTCGTACCTCTCTGCTAAACAGCATATTATATACTTCCATCATCATTCTATGAAATCTTAGTTATTATATTTACCCCTTCCGCTCCAACAAACACGCAGTTTCTACATGCGATGAAAGTTACTTCTTATACTAAATAGCGAAATCGTCATCTTTTGCGAAAAGGTTTATACCCCTCTTATGGGGATAGCCTTTACCCCCACTTCTGTATCACTTATCTGTGATTTTGTTCTTTAAATCCATATCATTCATCCAGTCTTGAAAAACTGAATAATTTTTTACCTCTTCTCCAGCAGCCTTTATTCTATCCTCTGCTTTCTTTTGTTGTGCTACACTCATAGCTTCAGATGCTTTCTTTGCTGTTTCCATGATATGTATTAACTCATTTCCAAAAACACTCTGTATCTGCTGATCTTTCGCTTCAATACGCCCCACGCCATTCAAAATCTCTGTATTATTCCATACTTCTCTTTGCCCTTTATGATAAAGAGTAACAAGTATTACTCCCATCATATTTGTTAAAGTACCATAGGTCTTTTCATCTTCGTAACAAAAAGTGTAACTACCTATCCCTCTATGAAAAGTCGCATGCGGTTTCAAATCTGCAAAATTGCTCGCACCAACAGATAATTCTTTTATGTCATCAAAAAAGAAAATGTGATTTTCTATTTTCCCTAAATCATTACGTTTTTCTCGCAGGAATTCATTCATTATTTTTTCAGATTCAATCAAACATTCCAACGCATCTATACCAACCACTGAATTCTCAACAAAATCTAAAATATCCAAATAAAGACTTCTCCAATTAACAGAAGTTATAAAGTAAGCCAAATTCTCATCGTAGTCAAAAATAGTTTTCTCCTTTTTTAAATAAGGATGAAATATTTTGTTAGCAAACCAAGTTTCTTTTTCACTAAATAAATCCTCGCAATCTCCACACAACATGTACAACTTCTCGCTATCCTGTATGGTTTTGTTAGGGTTCTCTGTACTCCGAATATTACCTATTGCTGTTTTCTTTAATGTCCTTACAGCCATCTTGGGCACTGTATGGCTCAATTCCAATTCTGCTTCATTTCCACACAATGCACATTTTGTTAAGTTATACATTTAAATCACCTCTAAGCATACTCGCACATTTATCATACCATATCCAACATCTTTCACTATCATAGAAGATTAAGTAAAAGCCAACCAGAAATTGTGACTCCTATTAGTATCCTTTCTTAGTAGCACGTCATCAGTTAGCCTTTATCAATGTTTCTTCATTAAATATTCAGTAGCAAAACACTTCTTTTGAATTCTTATTAATTATATCAGATATGTCGAATCCAATTACATCCGATATCCTCGACATGGTTCTTTTGAGTTCCTTTTCTATTTCATCTATGTGTTGAACTTTGAGTGCAAATGGTGCGTCCGTCTCTAACAACACATGATCAATTGGTATAGCTTTTATCACTTCCATTCCCGATTTTGTTTTCAACATTCCCGGATTTATTGAAAAGTAGCATCCCAATTCAATCGCTTTTTCTAATTGTGGCATAGAACCTGTAAACCAATGAAATATATATTTATTACTCTTTTGTCTTTTGTATGTTCTTAAAATTTCAATTACCGTACTTGTCGATTTAAGTGAATGAATAGAAATCACTTTTTCTCTGTATTGTTCACATAACTTAACAATCTCACTAAAAATATTTATTTGTAATTCTTTGGTCTGAATATATCCTTTACTAAAATCCAATCCCACCTCACCAATATAATGGCTTTTTTCAATGAGAGATTTAAATAACTGCATATCATCATAGCCACTAGATACTAATTGCGGATGCATCCCTAAACCAACATGAATATTTCTAGCATTCTTGCAAAATTGTATTTCTCTACTATATGCCTTCGGTGTAGTTCCAACCGCAAATAAATTCATATCAGAATTCTGTATTTCATTTATAAACTCTAGCATATTATCCATTAAATCTAAATGACAATGTGCATCATAAATCATTATTCTCATCCTCTTGTGCTAAATCCTGTATAAAAGCATCTACTTCTAATAATCCTCGTATATATGTATCAGCTAATTTTCTCAAATACTCATCATCCTGCGGTAATGGACCTGGCTTATGTATATAAAATAAAGCACGATTTCTATCCTGTTTTATTTTATCTATTGCATACTGGAAAGAGCGCAATTGAATTCCCATTCCTTCTGCATTTTTATTCTGCATTTCATAAATAGACGTTTCGGTATACACTGTTCCATCATCCCCAAACGCTTTATGCATTGCAGCTCTTCTAATTAAACAAGGAACACAATAACCACAATGTTGTTGACTGAGTTGTTTCCATCTTGCTTTTCCTGGTGAAGAACATGAGAATGATAATTTCATCGTCTCATAAAGAACATCCTTGTTTTTACATTCCCCTGCCATTTCTCCCTTTGTTTTATTCCAATAAGGATTTTTTACTGATAAATTTAACCCTAATCCCACTAATAATTCATTCCACAAAGAAAGATAAAATGGATGCGTTGTCCTTGTACTAAATGAACCTACTCTTGTTTCATCCAATGGTACATTCAAAGCAATCAGACCATTTTCCGGAACTAACAGTTCATTGATATTATCCATGCCAGTCATTGCAAAAAGGGCATAACCGATAAATAGGAATGATCTACTCCTTGTATTGTTATCATTACCACCTGCCGGAATATAATCACGTGGAAACACCATCCACAAATCTAACCATGTATGTAAAACATCTGGATATAACAAGTCAAATTTATTCACAATATTTTTTTGAGCATTTTTAGTAAGTCCTTCTCCAGCATGACTTATTAACAAGGTATTTTTCTTATTCTCCATCAAATTAATGGTACTTATAAGACTATCCATTCCACCAGAGAATAATGATACTTCATCATATTTATTTGATTTTTCTCTTACTTCCTCCAAATTATTAAACTGCCATGCTCTACTCGACAACGTAATTTTCCATAAATCTCCTGTAAGAAATTTTAACATACGTTCAACCGTATGAATCTGTGAGTCCCATATCTCTACATTTGATACCGGTATTTCTAGTTCAATTTCTCTCGTCCAAGAGTCCTGTCCATGCACCACTCTCTCAATTCGCGTATCAGCCATATAAACCATTGTTGCAAGCGACATGATATCAAATCCAATTTCAGAGGGATACACATTTTCTTCATATAATTTTTTCTTAATGTGGCTTAATCCATAGTTTAGTTCGCCATTAGAAAGCATAGGGACATCAACAATAACTGTGCCATCCATTTTCTGCGAATCTATATTTTCAATATCATAATTTGCTCTTAATTTATATCGACTCATTCATTTTCACCTGCACTTTCCATAATTTCAAACGCTGCCTTATACACCCGGTCCACTATTCTTAAAGAATCACCTTGTCGAATATTTCCAGCCTTGATATCTAAATTGATAACAGCATCCGATACAGAACCCTTAACAAAATCCTTCATTTGAACAATTAATCTGTCTGATATAGCTCGTTCTTGCGGCAACAATATAATCTTGTTACCAATATCATTCGTGATTCTATTAAATATCGCATTTGCCATGGTGCGTTCCACAATCACCATAATCTGCTCTGAAGTCAAATCCTCAAATTTAATTGTAGCTATTTCTGGTGATTCTTCGATTGCTGAAATATAAGCCGACCTCGCAATGCCTTCATCTTGTGGTCCCCCATCTGGACAGATAAAGTCTGTAATAGCTATAAATGCGTCACTAGCTGTCTTATGTGAGAGATTCTCTATAGAAAGATACTGTTCAACAGCCCTTGCACCACCTGAAGCAAATACACCTGCAACATTTAATAATCTTGCAGAACTGCTTCTAGCAGCTCCCATTCTCTGTGTCGCATTTGAACTACCACCCAAAGAATTTCTTATGTAATTAGAGACACTTTTACGGCCTAAACTGCTATCCCGTCCTCCTGAATTTATATACCTCGTGAACTCTCCTCGTGGTGTTCTAAAGCGATCCGCATCACCCACTGGTGGAATTTGACTACCATCGGGACCAAGTCCATTTTCATTTTGTGGATTTACATCTGGTTGCTCTAACCATGACGGTACCAAAGGTGTTCCACCCTTTTGTCCTCCATTATGTGTTGATGTTCCCATTTATTAATTACCTCACATCTTCTTTAAAGCTGCTTTAACAATTGCCGTCCCACTGCTTTTCAATTTATCAAAATATTGATTTACTCCTTTTCTTTCATCACAATCTTTTGGAATTGCTTTATCCCAGCCATGTATAATCCACACTCCAACCTTATCTACAGGAATAGCATCTATAAAATCAACTAAACTTTTACGGAGTTCCGGCTTATTCTGTACCAATACAATCAAACCATCAATCCCTTTTGGTTTCATATCAAATTGCCCTTTTTCCATAATTTTTTGAGCAACAATTCCGAACACTTGATCTGATTCTTGATTTGTCAAATTTTTCAAATCTTCAACACGACCTACAATAATCATTTCATCTCTAAAAAGTAGCTCAACTATTTCTGATAGATCATTTTTAGAAGTTTTACCTGAAAAATAATCCATTTTTTCTTTACATGCATAATAATACGGTCTTAAGTCCTTATCTGTAATTTCTGGTTCTGTAGTAATCCACTTCCAAATCTTGTTTAAATCATACCATTGCTCTTTTGCTTCTACTTTCTTATCTTCGACCATAGTTTTTATATCAGCTAGTATTTCAGGAACTTCATCCCATTTTCCTTCAGAATCCAAATGATTAGGTAATGCCTTATAAAAATCTGGTTCATAGTATTCTGCCAACATCATCTTTGCCAAAATCGCAAGTTCCAGTTCGTCTCCAAAGCCACGATTCTTAGCAATCTCATAACGTAACAAGAGCATATTTACAAACCTTTTTATCTTTCTAGGATTTCCATCTGTATTTTGTGCTAATAAATGGCATATTTGAGTGGCAATTAATACTTCCTTCGATGACTTTTCATAATCATTTCCAAGAATTTCTTTCACGTCATCAACCGTAAGACTTTCTACATTCCAAGGCTTTCTGATTCTAGATAATCCCTCTTCTCTCAGCTTTTTATAGTTTTCATTTTCATCTGGCAAAACAGAACCCACCATAAGAAGCATTATGTATATACACGCTTCTACCTCACCTAATGCTGGAATTCTAAACGGAACTTGAATCAACTTTTCCAAATACTTATTTGCAAAGGCCTCACCTGCATTAAACTTATTTTCATCTGTTGCATCGGGAAAATGTTTTTTAACCGCATAGCGAATCATTCCCTCGTCTGCTGCAATTACAAATGCTGTTTTTTCCGTAAACATAAACAGTCTTACAGCCTCTAACGTATTAATCGCCACATCAGGTAAACATCTGTCAAGATCATCAATTAAAACAATAAGTTTCTCAATAGCTGCATCTTCTAGCAGTTCGGCAAAATTTTCCTGAAACTCTGAAAATTCTTTATTACTTGATATGTCCTCTGTGATTTTTGCGTCACTTAAATAACCTCCAATAGATTCAATTGCTCCAGCAATTCCCTCTTCTGTAGTTACGGTTGATTTTAAAATATCCATTGTTGAAGATAATAACGTAAGCGGTGCTGTACCTGTCGCAATTCCTAAAGCGGTTTTACCCGCAGTCTTAGCAACAGTCATCCAATTTATATTTTCCCACAGTTTTTTTAATATTTCCCCAGACTTAACGCCAAGTTTCTCTTTCTTCTCAAGCTCTGAAATAATAGAACTCATCAAAGCTACTTTTGAGTCTTCAAATCCCTGATGTTTCCAACCGTTAAATCGGATACAAGAATACTTCTTTCCTGACACTGAAGAAGCCAGTTTCACTTCATTTTCTACCATTTCAAGAATGCTGGATTTACCAGCACCCCAGTCCCCATGAATACCGATAGAAATCGGTTGTTCTTTACTATCCTTAATAAGAGAAACTATTGTCTTTGCTATTGCTTCATTATTAAGTAAATCAACTTTGGTTTCATTATCAGATAAAATCATATCTTCAACCCCTTCATTAATTTCAATTCATATCCTCACTAACAACTGTAGCAAGTAACGGTTTGTATAATTATATATATTAAAAATACTCAACACCTTAATTTCTACATTATTTTACCATATTCCCATTTATTTTACCATATTCAAAAGAACAAATATACCAATAAATCCATTATTTTTTTATCTTTATCTTTAAGATATGTTGGACGTAGACTTCTAAAATATCCTTCAAGAATTCGACCACTGTTTTTATCATTTCTAGCTGGAAGCTGTTTAATACAATATACTCTTTCATTATGAGCGCAAGAATTTCTAACTTTTCTCAGCCAATGTAGGCTTCCTATTAATAATTTCACATTATAATAGCCTTTATCATCTTTTAAATCATATAATTTGCAAAGTGCATGTGTTACACCATTTTTACTATTGCTAAGCACATCAATAAATGTAGAAAAATTGACTACCTTAATCATAATCCAGGTTGGTATTGTTTCATGATTATTCATATAAAATCTTACATATTCCGATCTACTTCTGTTCAGTTCACTATAAGCTGATGAAATTGCATTCATCTTATTTTGTAGTTTACTATCATCAGAATATGCTTTTGCGTCATACCAAGGAGTCTTTCCATTATCATTACATTGATCAAATTTATATCCAGTTAGCGTACGGACTTCTTCTTCAATCTGAGTAATATATTTTAACAAAAGCATCCTAAGGTCATCATCAAATTTTTTAAGTGCATAAAGAGCCTTTAAAGAAGTATTGGCAATGTATATGTGATTCCCATTATTATCCTTTCCACAAATAAAAGGTTCTTTATAACCATTTACTAAATTGAAATAGCCCATTCTAACTAATGTTGTCTTATCTTTGGTATTTCCACAATCAATTTTCTTTTTATCTCGTAACTTCTTCATCTGTTGATTGTAAGTTAAAAACTCTTTATCTGCTGCCATGCAACCACCTTCCCTCTTTTAACTATTTGATATCTCAGTAGAATCCTTAAAATTCATCATCCTACCAGTTACTGGTATTCTTTCAATTGATTCAACCTTTGACCTAAAATATATTTTCGCTCTGAAAGTTTCTAAACTTTCTTCTATATCATCAAATTCTTTCTGGAAAATGCCCACATAATCAAAATCATCTTCAGACTTTTTTTCCTCTGTAAACAAGACTTTGCTCACTTCAATTGCCTTGTTCATGCAAACAGCAAAATTCCCCTTATTATCTTTATAAAGATTGAAATGATAAGTCTCTTCCAATAATTTTTGTTTTATAGTTCTTATCTTATTGAATATTTCATTATAAGCTTTAAGTCGTATATTTTTATTTGAAAAAATAAAATTCAAATTACTATACGCACTGTCTAATTCATATAAACTAATCTTTGACAATTCTATATAATTGTCAATAACTTCATTTACGGTCTTTTCATAGTTTTCCATTTTTGAAATATAATTTTGATTTAACTTATTTCCTATATCATGGTTTTCTGTAAATAACATAGGCTCATTTTCTTCCATCCACTGAGTATATTTTTCTTGATACACATGTGACTCTTCCGAGCCAAATATATCAACTACTCCTGGAGCTGATTTTTTAGCACGTTTATTATAATAATTTTCTGCAATGCAACCAATCACAATCTCCTCCGGTTCATCAAAATAAATATATTTCGCTTTTCGGAATTGAGCAAGTACACGTTTCGCCTCAATCCAAAATTGTTCCATGGCTTTTTTACGTTCTGAGAAATATTCTACTAACGACATAATAAGCCCAAGTAAAGCACTACCAAATATTGCTAACGCTATATCATATCCAATATTTCCATCTGAAAAACAACATTTAAATACGGTCATTAAAACAACTGCTATTATCGTACAAATTAAGGTAACTATAGTAACCCATTTTTTTGCGTTCAATTTATTCCACCCTCCATTTCTATTCCACACACATCAATCAAATACCTAAGCATTTCATTCCCGTGCTTCTTATTTTATAAAAGTATTAAACACCATGAAAACTTTCTCCTTTCTCCGGATTATATAAACATGTCATCATTCCAAACAAGTTTTACCAAATCAACAAGAACAGCAATTCTCTCAGTAATCTCATTCTTACCAAATGATGCATAAGCTTTAAATCCAAGAGAATTGTCAGCAATAAATTTCATGAATTTAGGGTTATTCTGGTACGCTAATTCACCAAGTGATTCCGTGTAGATATTGCCTTCGTTAGAGCAACCTGCCAAACAGGAAATCAGTGTAATAAATAGTAATAAATTTCTCATACTTTTATGCTATTTTTGTATCAAATTTCATATTGCAAATATCCGGCGGTTTGAGTAGAAAGAGGGATCATACGGTATAAAACCACGATGAAATCGTATAAAAACGCATGATGCAAATAATCTAAAGACGTCAAATTGTCTAAATATGGTGCAAATCAACTATTTGAGAGTGCAATTTGTTTATAGATAAACGAGGCGATGGGAGTATGTTAGACAAAATACAGTTTTTATTAAGTATGCAGATAATCGGCCTATGCATTTTAGGCGGTATTATGATGTTATTAAGGTCATTCGGCAACCAGGCACGACATATTTTAGGCTGGAGTATGATTATGTGGGCCTTGATGGCTGTGATCCGAATTTCTGTTAATTCTTATGTGGATGAGACGAAGGAAGCATTCCATCCTGATGTACTTATTGCAAGCTGTTTTGTGACAGCCTGCCTTGCTAGTTATGTGATTGAAAAGCTACGTCCTGGTTTTCTTACTTTAAAGCGATTTGCCATTTTTCTTTCGCCCGTTGTGATAGGTGGTTTGTCTTATCTTACTTACCGTTTGTCTGGTGGAGAAATTCATATATTTTATTCGATAAAAGACGTGTTTACGCATTTTAATATGGATGTATTCCTGCGTTTATTGGTGCTGGCGCTTACTCTTTTTTATATGATTTTACCGATATATCTTGTCGTAAAGTATGCTGGTGAGTATACTGCTTATTTGAGTGAGAATGTTTCGGACCCTGAAAATTACGATCTGGTATGGTTGAAGCGGACAATGATCGTGTTGTCGATTCTCTATTTCCTTTATGTGGTCCTGTTGCTGACCGACAAGACAATCTTGTATGTTGTTATTAAGACTATTATGCTGGTTGTTTGGTTTTATTTCTTTTACAAAGCTTTATTTCTCAAGAATATCCAGCTGGATCGAACCTTTAAGAATGGCTGGAATTCTCCGGCGGATGAGCATAATGAAGAAGATGATGATGACGATGAACAGCAAGGTCTTCTTTTCAAGCGTTATGCTGAAGAAGTTAATACCTGGTTCGAAAAAGAGAAACCCTATTTGCGTGATGATCTGCGCCTGACTGATTTACAACGCGTATTTCCTATCAGCCGTTCTTATCTCTCACAACTATTCAATAAAGAGCTGGGAATGTCTTTTTCCGATTATGTGAACCAGTTCCGTGTAGAAGAGAGCAAACGCCTGATG
>OJMP01002275.1_pt1 | contig 10687 bp, 11 predicted proteins | sample 1597311 | NCBI WGS metagenome assembly OJMP01 (sample SAMEA2452134, study PRJEB22498) | human gut metagenome | biome: human feces; feature: human gut; material: feces | place: Australia | collected 2012 | reverse complement strand
GGAATCTTAAGACTGCCGAAATATTATAAGGTAGAAAAAGAGATGAACGAACGTGCCATGGAGATCCTGAAGGTCTTTGACCTGGATAAGGAAGCAGACACTCTGGCAGGCAACCTGCCTTATGGTAAACAGCGTAAGCTGGAGATCGCCAGAGCCCTTGCCACAGATCCGAAGCTTCTTCTTCTGGATGAGCCGGCAGCCGGCATGAACCCAAATGAGACGCAGGAGCTGATGGATACCATCCGTTTTGTGCGGGAGCATTTTGATATGACAGTCCTTCTGATCGAGCATGACATGAAACTGGTCGGTGGTATCTGTGAGGAACTGACAGTTCTGAACTTCGGTCAGGTGCTGATCCAGGGTGAGACATCCGCAGTGCTGAAAGACCCGACAGTTATTACTGCATATCTGGGAGAATAAGGAGGAACGAGATAATGGCAATGTTGGAAGTAAAGGACCTCCAGGTCTACTATGGTGTGATCCAGGCCCTGAAGGGAATTTCTTTTCATGTAAATCAGGGAGAGGTTATTGCGCTGATCGGTGCCAACGGTGCCGGAAAGACAACCACACTTCAGACACTTACCGGAATTCTTTCTCCGAAGTCCGGAAGCATTGTGTTTGAGGGAAAAGACCTCACAAGAACACCGGCCCATAAGATCGTAGAGATGGGTATGGCACACGTTCCGGAAGGAAGACGAGTATTTGCGGATATGTCCGTTTATGAGAATCTTCTTCTTGGAGCTTATACAAGAAAGGACAAGGCGGAGATCGCAGAGAGCCTTACCAGTGTATACAAGAGATTCCCGCGTCTGGAAGAACGTAAAGGACAGCGTGCCGGAACACTTTCCGGTGGCGAGCAGCAGATGCTTGCCATGGGTCGTGCGCTGATGAGTAAGCCAAGGATCATTCTGATGGATGAGCCGTCCATGGGTCTGTCACCGATCTTTGTAAATGAGATCTTTGATATCATCCGTGAGGTAAGCGAGAGCGGCACAACCGTACTTCTTGTTGAGCAGAACGCAAAGAAAGCACTTTCCATTGCGGACCGTGCGTATGTTCTTGAGACAGGAAGCATCACCATGGATGGAAAGGCCGAGGATCTTCTGAACGATGAGGCTGTTCAGAAGGCATATCTTGGAGAGTAGGAGGAAAGACATGGATAATTTCGTAATTACCATTGCAAGACAGTATGGAAGCGGCGGACGTACCATCGGAGAGGAGCTTGCAAAGAAATTAGGGATTTCTTACTATGACAAGGATATCATCCGCATGGCATCTGAGGAGAGCGGCATTCATGAGGAGCTTTTCGGACGCGTAGATGAAAATGTCAGCGCAAAACAGAAGCTTTTTGCAAAGACCGGCATCTATAAAGGAGAGCTGATTCCGCCCCAGAGCAAAGACTTCACGTCTGATGAGAACCTGTTTAATTATCAGGCGAAGGTGATCCGCCATCTGGCAGAGACAGAATCCTGTGTGATCATCGGACGCTGTGCAAACATGATCCTCAAGGATTATCCAAATGTCCTTCGGGTGTTTGTTTACGGAGACTGGGATTTCCGTATCTGCGAGGCAAGCAAAAAGCTCAGCGGCAGCACAAAGGATATTGAGAAGTTCATGCATAAGGATGACAAGCGCAAGGAAGACCTGTCGAAACGCTTTATGGGCGTTGACTGGGCAGATATGACAAAGTACAATCTGTGCCTGGACAACGGTACCCTTGGCTATGAGAAATGCATTGAGGAGATCGAGAGCGCGCTTGAGATCCTGAAGAAATAAAAGAACAGACTGCGCGGATATCCCCGGGAAGAGAACAGTAAGAAGTCTTTTCCCGGGGATTTTTTCATATATTGTGGAAAAGTATGTTTGATCCGGCGGGAGATATGGATAAGAGAAAAAAATATTTCCGGGCAGTGACAGTGGCAGTACTGCTGGTCGTACTCAGTGGATATGGGAAAATTTCAGACCGTACGTTTCGGGTGCAGATGGCCAGAATGATCGCCGGTGAGGGAATGCTCCGGCTGGTGGAAGCGCAGTATGTGGGAAAAAGCAGTGGGCGGGAAAACAGGAGTTATGAGGAGGCAGAACAAAAAGCAGGAAATATTGGCAGTGTTCAGAAAAAATATGGACAAAAAGCAGCAGACCCGGTGGCGGAAACTTTGTCTGACAGGAAGGACAATGAGGACCGTCCCAGGGCAGCACTCACCTTTGACGATGGCCCCCATGCAACATATACACCCTTGCTTCTGGATGGCCTGCATAAGCGTGGAATTCATGTCACATTTTTTCTTATGGGAAAAAATATCGAGGGAAAAGAAGAAATCGTAAAACAGATGCAAAAAGACGGCCATCTCATCGGCAATCACACTTACGACCATGTACAGCTTGATAAGCTTCCCGGTGACCAGGCCTGCCAGCAGATCTTAAAGACAAATAATGAGATCTATGAGATCACAGGAGAATATCCTTTGTATCTTCGTCCGCCCTATGGAGCCTGGCCCAAAAATCTGGAACTCTGTGTGACCATGCTTCCGGTATTCTGGGATGTGGATACCCTGGACTGGAAATCAAAAAACGTTCAGTCTGTGGAAGAAATTGTAAAAAGAGAAGTGAAGGATGGCTCGATTATTCTGATGCATGACAGTTTTCCCACTTCTGTGGAGGCAGCTCTGGAGATCGCGGATATGCTTACGGAAGCGGGGTATGACCTGGTGACAGCGGATCAGCTGCTGGTGACGTAAACAGTAACGGAACATCCTCTTTGCCGCAGAGCAGAAACAATTGCTTTTTTGTGTGCAAACAGGTAAAATTATAAAAATAAGAATCTATCAGCTGCCGGAGCAGAACCGGCGGCAGTTTTTTACAGAAATTACAGGAGTGAAAACCATGGACTTATTTGAATATGCAAAATCAAAAACTCTGGACCAGGAGTCTCCCCTCGCATCCAGACTGCGTCCGCGAACACTGGATGAGGTGGTAGGGCAGCAGCATATCGTCGGAAAAGACAAATTGCTGTATCGTGCCATTAAGGCAGATAAGCTGACATCTGTTATCTTTTACGGCCCTCCGGGAACCGGAAAGACTACCCTTGCAAAAGTCATTGCCAATACTACAAGCGCCAGTTTTACCCAGATCAATGCAACCGTAGCGGGCAAGAAAGATATGGAAGCAGTTGTAAAACAGGCTCAGGATGATCTTGGCATGTATGGGAAAAAGACCATTCTGTTCATTGATGAGATCCATCGTTTCAACAAGGGACAGCAGGATTATCTTCTTCCTTTTGTGGAGGATGGAACGATCATTCTGATCGGAGCTACAACGGAGAATCCATATTTTGAGGTAAACGGAGCGCTTCTTTCAAGATCCATCATTTTTGAGCTGAAGGCACTGGAAATACCGGAAATAAAAGAACTGATCCTGCGTGCAGTTAATGATCCGGAACGTGGAATGGGAAGCTACGGTGCGGTGATCGAGAAGGATGCCCTGGAATTTCTGGCAGATATGGCAGGAGGAGACGCCAGAAGCGCCTTAAACGCCGTAGAACTGGGAATTCTCACCACACCCCGTGATTCGGACGGTAAGATCCATCTGACCCTTGAGGTGGCTTCTGAGTGCATTCAGAAGCGTGTTGTACGTTATGACAAGAATGGAGATAACCATTACGATATTATTTCTGCCTTTATTAAGAGTATGCGGGGCTCAGACCCGGATGCGGCAGTTTATTATCTGGCAAAAATGCTTTATGCAGGAGAAGATGTGAAATTTATTGCAAGAAGGATCATGATCCTGGCCTCTGAAGATATCGGAAATGCGGATCCTCAGGCACTCTGTGTGGCAACGGCAGCAGCGCAGGCAGTGGAACGTGTGGGAATGCCGGAATCCCAGATCATTCTTTCGCAGGCAGTAACATACATGGCCTGTGCGCCCAAGAGCAATTCCGCGGTGAATGCCATACAGGAGGCCATGCGCTGCGTGAAGGCGAAGAAGACAACTGTGCCGGTACATCTGCAGGATGCCCATTATGGTGGCCACGAAAGCCTTGGACATGGCATTGGATATAAGTATGCCCATAATTACCCGAATCATTATGTAAACCAGCAGTATCTCCCGTCAGAGATCGAAGGAGAACATTTTTACGAACTCAGTGATATGGGATATGAAAAAAAACTGAAAGAGCATATGAAAAAAATCCACGAAGAAGCGGAATAAGAGAATATGAGTAAGACAAATAATGGAGGAGCCTTTCAGAGAAGCTCCTCCATTATTTTGTCGTAGACGTTCTGGTATTTATAAGGCCAGCTTTCACATACGGACTGAGCCGCAGCAAGATTGGGAACCTTGATACTGAGATCAACAATACTGACACCGCCTTCGATGATCCGCAGGCGGACGGAGTAACTGCCCTCCCTGGTGGGATAATAATCCGCAGGAGTGAGAAGATGTTCCTCAATTTTGCAGTGGAGAGAATTGAGATATTCCTCCACTTCTTTCTTAATGTCAGAAGAAAGTTCTTTGGAAAAATATTTGAGTGTATTTTTTCCCTCTTCAGTCAGACGGTAATACGTGCGGTTGGACTGAGAAGACATTTCCACAAGATCTGCCTCAACCAGTTCGGAAACGGCCTGCTGAAGCTGAAAATAATTGGTATATTTCCGATCCAGGATAAAATCGGTGATCTGGGAATTTGTGAGATCCCCATCGGAATTCTGCAGCATATATAAAATAATAAGCTTATAGGTTGTAAAAGGTGATGCCATAAGAATCCTCCTTTTTACTGGCTGCGGGAAAGGGCTTCGAGAGCTTTTCCCTGAAAACTTGCTCTTTCTTTCATCCGGTGATGAAGAAGGTTTAAAACTTCTCGTTTGCGGCTGGCCCATAAAGGTGCGATCAGCAGATCCTTCGGTCCGTCGCCGGTGACCCGGTGGATCACGATATCCGGTCTGAGATGTTCCAGACAGTCAATGACAAGGTTCAGATACTCGTCCCGTTCATAAGTGCGGAAAAGACCGGCTTCATGATCAGCGGCAAGATCTGTACCACGCAGTACATGAAGAAGCTGCAGCTTGATCCCCTGGATATCCATGGCGTTCAGATAAGCCATTGTTTCCAGGATATCCTTCCGGCTTTCGCCGGGAAGCCCCAGGATGGTGTGGACGATTACTTCGATGCCGCCTGCGCGGAGATTTTTCACTGCGGTATCAAAACAGGACAGTGGATAGCCGCGCCGTATATATCTGGCGGTATCTTCATGGATAGTCTGGAGTCCCAGCTCCACCCACACCGGTTTGATCTGGTTCAGGGAATAAAGAAGCTCCAGTACATCATCTCCCAGACAGTCCGGTCTGGTACCAATGGACAGTGCCACGATATCCGGATGGGAGATGGCTTCTGTGAAGATCTTACGCAGGTGTTCCACAGGAGCATATGTGTTTGTATATGCCTGAAAATAGGCGATATATTTATGAATCGGGCGTTTGGAAGAGAGACTTTTGATCTGTGTGTTGATCTGCTCTGTAATGGAAAGGGCGGCGTTTGCTGCAAAATCTCCGCTTCCGCCCTGGCTGCAGAAGATGCAGCCTTTTTTGCCCAGGGTGCCGTCACGGTTGGGACAGGACATGCCGCCGTTTAATGCAACCCGGTAGACCTTTTCGCCGTATCGCTCCCGGAGCATATAGTCCAGAGAATGATAGGGCTTGTCGTTCCAGCGCTTCATTATGCCTCTTTCGGTTCGTTTTTCTCTTCGCCGTTTTCATCTTTCGGTATATAGTTATCGAAGATCTTTACAAAGATCTTTGATTTCCAGTAGGCCAGCGTGGAAAATCCCATCAGAATAAAAAGCATGATCAGGATGGATGTAAACTGTGCGTAGCTCACATAAGCAAAAAGCCACATCAGAAGGAGCGGAGATGCAGAGATCACAAGCATCAAAAGTGTCAGCGGAAGATGGCGGACGGACATCAGGAATGCATTTACAAAGGTATTCTTGACGGAATTAAAAAATTTGGAAAGGATCGGATAAATGTACAGAAGGATCATCGCATAGATCAGTGCAAATGCAATGAACAGACTGAAAAGTCCTTTGTACATAGCTCCGCTTCCGGCTCTGGCGATCCGAAGATCGATAAACAGAACAGCAGCGGTGAGGAGCATGATGATATTGATGATGGTCGCCTGTTTGAAGTTCTGTTTGAATGAGCGGAAAAAGCTGCGGGCAATATAAGATTCTTCGTCTCTTGCCATCTTCAGTGTGACATAGTAGAGAGCTGTTATGGAGGCGCCTGCGGTGACAATCGGAATACAGCAGAGGATGCACAGAAAATTCAGAAGAAGCAGGTCTGCTACGCGTCCCATGAACACGAAGAATTTGTTGTCCATGTTGAAAAAACGATTCATTTGATAAGTCTCCTTTTCTTTTGGATATTATTTTAAGTATACCCAATCACAGCAGAAAAAGCAAATCCCAAATGTTTTCCTGGGCAGTGGAAATGGGAAAATCATGTGTCCGTCATAGAAAGACAAAAAAGCGAAATAGTTTATTAAATTTCCCTAAAATGCTTGCCTATCACGATTTAGAGTGTTAAAATATCAGTATTGTATCAGACGAAAATTATGTATTTTAAAGGAGCGTAACAATGAGCAAAAAAATCAGGACGGAGGCTGTGGATCATCTGTTTGAAGCGATCCTATGCCTGAGGGACAAGGAAGAGTGTTATACATTTTTTGAGGATGTTTGCACCATCAATGAGCTGCTTTCTTTATCTCAGCGCTTCGAGGTAGCCAAGATGCTTACCGATAAGCGTACATACCTTGATATTTCCGAGAAGACAGGAGCTTCCACAGCTACGATCAGCCGTGTAAACCGTTCCCTGAACTATGGAAATGACGGTTATGAGATGGTATTTGCACGTATGAAGAAGAATAACGAAGAGCAGGGTGGCGAAGCAGAATAGGACTTATGCCCATGCCGTGAATGATAACGGATAATGCTATAACGTAAAAAGAGACAGGCGATCATGCGTCTGTCTCTTTTCTTCATGCGCCTGGTGGCACACGTTTCCGACCGGATGTAAGAGCCGGATATTATTTGCCTTTTTTTGAGGAATCGGTATCTTTTGGAGAATTCATGTGGTCGATCATATTTTCGATGATCATTTTTTTCATGTATACGTCGAAGCTCAGCAGGCAGATAAAAGAAAACTGATGAAGGAATTCCTTATCTTCCGGATCAGCATCTTCGAATATTTCTCCGGCGCTTTTGAACCGGCGCATGAGATCTTTTTCCAGGTAACGGATCTGAGTCTGTTCCATACTGAAAACTTCCTGATAGATATAAGTCATATCTTTCTCAGTCATGGATTTGAAATATTTATCCGTGATCGGCCCGAGAAGAGTCTGGATGTCACTGATGGAGAGAATATTCTTAAAATAGTAAATAAAGATCAGCATCAGCAGATGTTCCCGGGAGTAGCGTTTCTTCTCCGGCGGGGGGAGAAGCTTATTCTTGGCGTAGTTGTTGATCATGGTCTTGGTCAGGATCTTGTCATCCTCGTGACGTTTGGTGGAAGCGAGATTTTCTTCCATGAAAGTAGTGACCTGATCCATGTAAAGATCGATGTTTGGGATTTCATCTGGTTTTATATAATCAAGCTCAGCAATTTTCGCAAAAATGCTGCTCATCATCTCTTTTTCGTTTCTTGTCATCACATTATCACCTCTGCTCCCTATTATATAGTTTTAAATACTACTTGTAAAGAAACTTTTTTCCGGGAAAATGAGAAAGTAAGGTTGTGGCTTTACCGGAAAGAAAAGACATGGTAGTATATAAAGATACTGTTGATATGGAAAAAGAAATGGAGATCAAAATGAGTATACAGGATGCTTTGGACACATTGAATCCCATGCAGCGGGAAGCTGCTGTACATACAGAGGGGCCGCTTCTGATTCTTGCAGGAGCCGGTTCCGGAAAAACAAGAGTGCTGACTCACAGGATTGCCTATTTAATGGAGGAAAAGGGCGTCAATCCCTGGAATATCCTGGCGATCACCTTTACCAACAAGGCTGCCAGTGAGATGCGGGAACGTGTAAATAAAATTGCGGGAATGGGCGCAGAGAGCGTATGGGTTTCTACCTTTCATTCCGCATGCGTGAGGATTTTACGCAGACATATTGAAGTGCTGGGATTTAGCAGTAATTTTACCATCTATGATACCGACGACCAGAAGACAGTCATGAGGGAAATCTTCCGGAAATTCAGTATCAATACAAAAATTTATAAAGAACGCGCTGTTCTTGCGGAGATTTCCCATGCCAAGGATGAGCTGATCACGCCGGAAGAGATGGAGCTGAATGCGGGAAGTGATCCGGATGCACGGAAGATTGCAGGCATGTATAAGGAATACCAGTCCATCCTCCGGGGAAACAACGCCCTGGATTTTGATGACCTGATCGTGAAAACCGTGGAGCTTTTCCAACACAATCCGGATATCCTGGATTATTATCAGGAACGTTTCCGGTATATTATGGTGGATGAGTATCAGGATACTAACACCGCACAGTTTAAATTCGTAAGTCTTCTTGCGGAAAAATACAAGAATCTCTGCGTAGTTGGCGATGATGACCAGTCTATTTATCGTTTCCGTGGAGCAAATATCGGGAACATCCTGGGCTTTGAGAAGGTTTTCACTGAGGCGAAGGTGGTACGGCTGGAGCAGAATTACCGTTCTACACAGAATATCCTGAACGCAGCCAACGAGGTAATTGCCAACAATACAGAACGTAAAGAAAAACGACTCTGGACAGAGAACGAAGAGGGTGATAAAGTTCATTTCCGGCAGTTCAACAACGGATTTGAGGAAGCGGAGTATGTTGCGGGAGAGATCATTCAGGGACGGCGTAACGGGAAATTCCAGTATAAGGACTGTGCGGTACTTTACCGGACCAATGCCCAGTCACGTCTCTTTGAAGAAAAATTTCTCCTGGCAAATGTGCCGTATAAGATTGTGGGCGGTGTAAACTTTTATGCCCGCAAAGAGATCAAGGATCTGTTAAGCTATCTGAAGACGATTGACAATGCCAGTGATGATCTGGCTGTGCGCAGGATCTTAAATGTACCGAAGAGAGGAATCGGAGCTACCAGCATCGGCCGGGTCCAGGATTATGCGGATATGATGAACCTGAGCTTTTATGATGCCCTCCGTGTGGTGGAGGAAGTACCGTCCATTGGCCGGGCAGCAGGAAAGATCAATGATTTTGTATCTTTTATCCAGGGACTTAAGAGTAAGGCAGAGGCTTATACAGTCCGTGAAACGCTGGAAGAAGTGATCGAACTGACCGGTTATGTGAAAGAGCTGGAAGCAGAAAAAACAGAAGAAGCTCAGGCAAGGATCGAGAATATCGATGAGCTGATCTCCAAGACCGAATCTTTCCAGGAAGCCATGGAAGAGGCAGGACAGCCGGCAACACTTTCCGCATTTCTGGAAGAGATCGCACTGGTGGCAGATATTGATTCCGTTGATCCGGATCAGGATTATGTGCTCCTTATGACTTTACATAGTGCCAAGGGTCTGGAGTTTCCGAAGGTGTTTATGGTAGGAATGGAAGACGGCATTTTCCCTAGTCATATGACCATCAGCTATGGCGATGACGGGGAGATGGAAGAAGAGAGAAGACTTTGTTACGTGGGAATTACCCGTGCAATGAAAGACCTTACTTTGACTTGCGCCCAGCAGAGGATGATCCGTGGAGAGACTCAGTATAACAGGGTTTCCAGGTTTGTGAGAGAGATTCCAAGAGAACTGGTAGATCTGGGACACACTATTCAGGAGAAGAAGCCGAAAGTGGAGGAACTAATCCCAACACCGGCGAAATACTCCAAGATGAAAGAGATTCTCCAGGGCAGAAATTATAAGCCAAGAGAATTTAAAGTAACAAAAGCTAATTCGCTGGATTATGAGGTGGGAGATACGGTACGCCATATTAAATTTGGCGTTGGAATTGTGAAGGAAATCGTGGAAGGCGGCCGTGATTATGAGGTTACAGTAGAGTTTGATAAGGTTGGTGTGAAGAAGATGTTCGCAAGCTTTGCCAAGCTGAAGAAAATTTGATTGGAAATTGGGTTTGGAAAAATTTAAAATTAATATATTAACTATGGTAAAATAATTGCAAAAGTGGTATAATAAATAAACCTAATGAGTACTTTGAAAGAGAGGATGGTATCACATGAACATTAAAATGGATAAGCTCGAGGAATTATTATCATTACTTAAGAAAAAAGAAGATGAGAAGCAGAAGAATACAGTCCTCTGGGTACTGGCTATCATTGGCGCTGTAGCTGCTGTTGCAGGAATTGCATTTGCAGTATATCGCTTCTTCGCACCGGATTATCTTGAAGACTTCGAGGAAGATTTTGATGATGATTATGACGATTATTTCGAGGATGAGGAGAAATAAGTAAGGCGTTTAGCGGATATCCACGGTCGTCCACAATTTTTGGAATACAAATCTGGTTTGGATGTGGATAATTTCGGGGATTTTTTATAAGTGAGTGCATATTAAATGAAAAGGTATACGGGCATATAGCAGTTATGCTCCCCCGTATACCTTATTTTTGATTTAAGGTAACTGTTCAGTATCTTCATAGTAATACGCTTCGCGCTGCACAGAAATCATGCATTCGCATGATTTCGCGCCG
>OJMP01002271.1_pt1 | contig 10714 bp, 7 predicted proteins | sample 1597311 | NCBI WGS metagenome assembly OJMP01 (sample SAMEA2452134, study PRJEB22498) | human gut metagenome | biome: human feces; feature: human gut; material: feces | place: Australia | collected 2012 | reverse complement strand
ATACAGGTCCGGTGATCTACACTGCTCATGGCTTCCATTTTTTTAAAGGAGCGCCGCTTATAAATTGGATGATCTATTATCCGGTGGAATGGAGACTTTCTTACTGGACAGATTGTTTAGTCTGTATCAATGGGGAAGATTATAAAAGAGCAGTCAATAGGTTTCATGCAAAGAACGTTGTGCAGATTCCGGGAGTTGGTATTAATTCAAAAGAAATTGAAGCGCAGGCGGTTGATGTAAAGAAGAAAAGAGAAGAACTGGGACTTTCGACAGAGGCTATAGTCATTTTATCTGTTGGTGAAATGACAAAGAATAAAAACCAGGAATTGATCATTCGCACAGTTTCAGAATATAAGAAGAAGGGAGAAAGAATCTGCTATGCACTCTGCGGAAAAGGCACAGAAGAAGAACATCTGAGGGGACTAGCTGCGGAACTGGATATTGAGAATGAAGTAAAGTTTTTAGGGTATCATAAAGATATTTATGAAGTTTATAAAATGGCAGATATTTTTGTATTTCCATCTTTGCGTGAAGGAATGCCAGTGGCACTTATGGAAGCCATGGCCAGTGGACTTCCTGTAATCTGTTCTGACATCCGGGGCAATCGAGATCTTCTTGAGAATAAGAAGGGCGGTGTTTTGATAAAAGGACATAAGGTGGAAGATTATGTGAAGGCTTTAGAGTGGATGGTTGAGAATAGAATATCCTGGGAAAAAATGGGGGATTTTAATCGAAGGAAGGCAGAATTATTTGACAGGAAGAATGTAGTTGGAATTATGAAAAAATTATACGAAAGTATTAAGAATAACAAATAATAGAGAGGTTAGAAATGAAGGATAAGATTTTGAAAAATCTATTAAAAGTGCTGGGGATTTATTTTATAGTAGCATTTTTATTTATGTTGATCGGAGGAGATCATCTTCGATATAAATATGTGGTAAGTACCATGCCGCAGCAGACAGGTGCTATTGAAGAACTAAATAGTGATAAAGTAGTTAAACAGAAATTTACTGCAAAAGAAGAAACGGTAGATACGATTGATCTATTGGTAGCTACTTATGGGAGAGAAAACTCAGGCCTTATTCAGCTTACAATTAGTGATTCTCAGGGAAAGGTTGTTGCTGAACATAAAGATGATGTATCCATTTTGGAAGACAATGAGATCTATAAATGGGTGATAGAACCTGGTATTGAGAATGCTAAAGGAAAAGAATATGAACTGACAATTAAGACTACCTGTGCAGCAGGGGAGGCACCGACAGTTTACTATTCTGCTGATGCAAGCGGAGTATTTTCTGTAGATGGTCAGGATAGATCAGGATCAATCTGTTTTGACTATGTAGGACGCAGCTTCTTTATGTTTGGAACGTATTATTGGTATTTTGTTATAGCAGGAGCTGCTTTGATCGTTGGATATACTTTCTGGTGTTTGGCGCGAAAGAAACAGGGAAAAACAACATTAGGATTGGCTTGTCTGGCTGTATGGGAAAGATACGAGTTCCTTATTAAACAGTTGGTTGCAAGAGATTTCAAAACAAAGTATAAACGTTCTGTATTGGGATATTTGTGGAGTTTTTTGAATCCGCTTCTTACAATGACGGTTCAGTATATTGTATTTTCTACCATATTCCGCTCCGGTATCAGCAATTTCCCAGTATATCTGCTTTCCGGTATTATTTTGTTTAACTTCTTTACCGATGCTGTGGGACAGGGATTAACATCTATTGTAGGAAATGCTTCTCTTATTACAAAAGTATATGTACCAAAATACATTTATCCCGTGACAAGGGTGGTATCATGCTCTATTAATATGTTGATATCCGTAATTCCGCTTCTTATTGTAACATTGTTGACAGGAGCTAAAATCACACCGGCAGTTCTTTTATTGCCGTTTGCATTGGCATGCCTGTTGCTATTTTGCATTGGTATGTCATTGCTCTTATCTACAACAGAAGTGTTTTTTAGGGATACACAATATCTTTGGGGAATTGTAAGTCTGGTTTGGATGTATGCAACTCCACTTTTTTATCCGGAAAATATCATACCGGCACAGTTTCGTTTTATACAGACTTTAAACCCAATGTATCATTATGTACGTTTTGTGAGAACTATTTTGATCAATGGCTGCTCTCCAGAGCCGAAGGCATATTTGCTCTGCGCAGCATCTGCGTTACTAATGTGTGTATTTGGAGCAATCGTATTTAAGAAAAACCAGGATAAATTTATTCTGTATGTATAGAGGTTAGACTATGATAAATGTTGAACATGTTACAATGCAGTTCAGAATGACAAATGATAAGATCGAAAGTTTAAAAGAAACATTAATCGCATTCTTATCCGGCAAATTGAAATATGAGAAATTTACAGTTTTAGATGATGTCAGTTTTAATGTAAAAAAAGGAGAAGTTGTAGGGATTATTGGTAAAAACGGTGCTGGAAAAAGTACACTTTTAAAAATCATATCTGGTGTACTGAAACCAACATCAGGAAAAGTAACAGCTAATGGAAATATTGTTCCAATGTTGGAACTTGGATCTGGTTTTGACCCAGAATTAACAGGAAGAGAAAATATTTACTTAAATGGTGCAATTCTTGGATACAGTAAAGAATTTCTTGAATCGAAATATGATGAAATCGTAGCGTTTTCAGAATTAGGTGAATTTATTAATATGCCAATACGAAATTATTCATCAGGTATGATGATGCGCTTGGCCTTTTCGGTAGCAACGGTTGTTTGTCCGGAAATTTTAATTGTAGATGAAATACTGGCAGTTGGTGATGAAGGATTTCAGAATAAAAGCAAAGCACGTATGTTGGAACTGATGGGTGGAGGTACTACGGTATTATTCGTATCCCATAGTATTGATCAGATTGAGGAAATGTGTGATCGGGTTGTATGGTTGGATCAGCATAAAGTGAAGATGATTGGGGATGCACATGAGGTGTGTCAGTTGTATAGAGAGTATTGGAACTAATTATTTAACATGAGGTAAAGAGAGTATGAATAGAGCAGCAAATTTGTCAATTAATGATATAAAAAATATAATTTCATCTGATGAAATAAAAATAATTAGCTTTGATATATTTGATACATTACTTGTACGACCAAGTGTAAAACCGAAGGATATATTTTATTTACTAAATGGAGTACAGATTGGTGGTCAAAATATAAATTTTGCAAAATTAAGAATGAATGCAGAAGAAGCATTAAATGATTCTTATGCTACAATAGAGCAGATATGGGATTCCATTGGAGAAAATAATAAAGTTTTCTCTAATGAGGATATAAAACTATTGATGTGTAAGGAATTGGAATTAGAAAAACAAATGCTAACGGTAAGGAATGATGTATATGAAGTATATAAATATGCAGTATCTTTAGGAAAAAGAATAATAGCGACATCAGATATGTATATTCCTTCTAATATTTTAAAAGATATTTTAACAAGTAAAGGATATAACAATATAAAAGAAGTATATGTATCATGTGAGGCAAAAAAACGTAAAGATGAAGGAAAACTGTTTGAGTATGTTATTGAGAAGGAAAAAATAGTAGATCCTTCATCAATGGTGCATATTGGTGATAATTTTTATTCTGATTATAAAATTCCAATTGAAAAAGGAATTACGGCATTATATTATCCGAGTATTTGGACAAAAGTATTAGGTAAGGCTTCATGGTGGAGAAAAGCTTTTCCATATGATAATTTTTCAGAGGATCCGTATATAAGATTATTATATTCGTTTACATTTTTACGAGCTTATAATCATGGGTATGTATTGCAAGAAGATAGATGCTTTAAAAATATAAAAGATTTTACACAGATGTTTTTAGCACCGTTAGTAACATCTGTTGTGCTGGATATTATTAACGACAAAAATATTCAGAATGAATATAAGCAAATTTTATTTTCTGCTAGAGATGGGTATCTTCCGTTACAGGTTTATAATATATTCGCGAAAAATATAAATACATTACCAGCATCATATCTTTATTTATCAAGACGAGCACTTAGCTATATACGATATAAAGACTTTTTTGAATATTTTGATAAGATTTCACCTTTAGGTACGTATACAGTGGAAGAATTTGTACGTGCTAATATTTTAAATCAGAATGTACAGAAGAATATTTTGGAAACATTAGATGTTGAGGATAAGAGTATAGATTTACTCTCTAATCAGCAAGACGCTAAAAAGGCGTTAAAGAAATGTGAGGATATATTAAATACATATTTTATATCCCAAAAAGAATTAGCATTGAAATACTATGACAATGCTGTAAATAGTTTGGATGGTGAAAGACAAATTGTATTTGATTGTGGCTATAGTGGATCTGTTTCTTCAGGCTTGATGCCCGTGTGTAAAAATAAAGTTATTGATAAATATTATTTGTGGCAGACACAAGATAACCGTATAGCAGATAAGAAGAATGGGACAAAAACATTCTGCAAGTTTGATACAGAGGTCCCAGTAGGAGTTAATATTATAATAGAAGAATGTTTATCGCCAGCGGAAGGGTCGCATGTTGGATTTGTACAGAAAGATATAGTAAGACCTATATTAGAAAGATTAGATTTGTCAGAAACATTTAAGAATGATTTGGACATAATATATTCTACAGTTTGTGAGTATTCAGAAGAATTTATTACAACATTTAAGCAGTATTTAGATAAATTTAATTTTTCACAACAGGACATCTTTTCAAGTATTGCAAGATATGCTTTTTTGAAATCACCTACAGGAGAACTTCGTTTATTTAATGATTTTTGTTTCCCAGATTCATACACTAGAGGAAATGCAGCGTCTCTTTCTTATAAAGTAGAAAAAACATTTGAATTATTAAGATTTTATACTTCTCCATTTTCAGGTACAGGATTTTTAATCAAAGATAATTATTTAAAGTCCAAGGAAGAAAAGTGTTATGAGGGTTATAAAATAGGAATTCATTATCATTTATTCAATAGATATCTTCTACAGGAATTTTATGGTTATATAAAGGAATTGCCAGTCAAGTTTGATTTGATAATAACGGTTACTGAAGAAACTATGCCACCAGTTGTCAAAAAGACAATTAATAAAAAAACTGTAAAGAATTTAAATGAAATTACAGTTATTGTAGTTGAAAACAGGGGAAGAGATGTTGCTCCTTGGGTGGTTAATACTGCTAATTGTCAGGAAAAGTATGATCTATTTTGCCATGTACATGCTAAGGTATCAAAACAATATTATGCAGATGATGGAGAAAGATGGAGAAAATATTTATTTGATAATCTGTTAGATAAAAGGGCGTTTACAAATATTATTGAGTTATTTAGAAAAGATGAAAAACTGGGTTTAGTGTTCCCAGAATGTTTTAATGCTATTTCTGATATATTTAACTCTGGTAAAGATCTTACACTTTTAGGTTGCCACGGAGAAGAAAAAATGATGGAGGAACTTTTTGATAAAATGGGATTACAAAATCAAATAGTGAGGTTTAATCTTGCATTTTCTATGGGAACTATGATGTGGTATAGACCTAAAGCCCTGAAACCTCTGTTTGACATAGAGTTAAAATCTGAAGATTTTCCAGAAGAACCAATTGGAATAGATGGAACAATTGCTCATGCAATAGAAAGAATGCCTGGTTTAGTGGCTAAGAGCCAGGGATATGAGTTAGGATTTTATACAGAATACCCTCAGGATGCGTACGGATGGAGACAAAATGAATTAAGTGATAGAAATATAAATAATAGTAAAAACGATAGAAGGGATGAGATAGGAGTTTCGGGGGCATTTAAAGTATTCGTGAATAAACATTTTCCATTTCTTTTTAAGGAAGTGGTTGGTCGATACGAAGGACAAATGGGATTGAAAAAGGCTATTATAGAATATTTAGCTAAAGGTGTTAAAGGTTTGTTTAATGTGTAAAAGTTATCTTTGTTAGAGGTAGTATATATAATAGTTTTTCGTTAGATAAATTAGATATAGTAAATTCAAAAATGCATAGTAGAAGGTGAGTACAGCAAATATTTTGATAAAATGTATGGAAATCGTTTATAAATTATAAAAAATCAGCTACAATAGAGGTAATCTGTAAAATGGATATTCATTATAGAATATCCATTTTACTTATAAGAACAAAGCAAACGTTGTATTTGATAAAAATATAGGCATTAAATAACCGTCTTTCACCACGGAATAATTAAGTATATGAGGTGTAGATAAAATGCAAAAGGTCATTATAAAACATCTGGGTCCTATAAAAGAACTTGAAATGGAAATAAAAGATTTTAATCTGTTGATTGGAGAGCAGGCAACGGGTAAAAGTACAGTAGCAAAGGCAATTTATTTCTTTCGCTCTATTAAGGCGACATTGCAGGATTATCTTTGCCAGTTGTATGATACTTCACTATATAATGGAAATGATATAAACGGTGGGTTTAATAAAGTATTAAGAAAAGAATTAAAATCTGTTTTTGTTTCGTTGTTTGGATATAGTTGGGATTTGGATGAACGCTTGTATTTGAAATATGAATATGCAGATGATATATGGATCAGCACTCAATTATATGGAAGAGCAACTAAACAATATATAAGTGTCCAATATTCAGGCAAATTAACCAGAGAAATTAAAAAACTGGAAAAAGAAGCACTTGATTTATATGTTCAAAAGAAGGATATGACATATTTAAGTCTGGCATATGCAAGTAAAGAGCGTCTTCGCAATTATGATAATTTCAAGAAAAGTCTGAATCAGATATTCGATGATAATAAAGAAACTTATTATATACCAGCAGGACGCAGTATGCTTACATTGTTAGTAAATAATAGATCTTTAATTGAAAGCAATAATTTGGATCTGATAACACGACAGTATATGCAGATCATTGATAATATTCATGGAGTATTTGAAGATGGCATTAGAAATGCACATAAAAGATATCCAGATGAAGAACGAAAATTTGATGTTAACAAAATAACAGATACATTGGTTGCAAATTTAAAGGGAGATTATCAATATATAGCTGGAAAAGAGTATATCATTATTCAAGATGAAGAAAAACATAATGAGAAAATACCTATTAATTTTGCTTCATCCGGTCAGCAAGAAGTCTTATGGTTGCTTAATCAACTGTATGTATTAATGTTAAAGAAGGAAAATGCGTTTGTGATAATTGAAGAACCTGAAGCACATCTTTATCCTAGTCTTCAGAATAAAGTGGTCGAATTTATAGCATATTTTGCTAATATGAATAATAGTTCGGTTTTGATCACGACGCATAGCCCTTATATTTTAACATCTGTAAATGCCTTGTATTGTGCAGGGAAAGTCCTTGATTCTGGTAAGGTATCGTCAAAAAAAGTTTATGATATCATAGGTACTGGTTGCGAAATACGTCCAGAGAAAATAACAGCATTAAAAATCGGCAGACATAAAGATATTATAAATTTGATCAATGACGAATTTAAGGAAGTCAGTACAGAGCTGATTGATGAAATATCAGACGATATAAATGATAAATATACAGAATTGTTCTATTTAATTTCAGAGAATGATGAAATGTAGGATGGATGTATTGAATGGGGAAAAGGATTAATAAAAAGGCAAAAGAAGGAAAAGAAACTTTTTTTGGTATATATCAGAAGAAGTTTGAATTATTGGAATTAGGAACCAAGAAACATCTCAGGGATGAAAAATCAGATAGAGGTTCTTTTGTTCCTATAGAAATTTGTGGTGATAGTGTATATTTATCTGAACCGGATGGTAAATTGATTCCGGATGATCATGGACAGCAAAAATGTGATTTTTTATTATACTGTTCGGATTTACCACAAACATGTTTTATGGAATTGAAGGGCGCGAATATTTCCAGTAAAAGCAGATATAATCCGTATGATCAAATTATGGATACAGTACGGTTCCTGCAAAAAGATGAGATATTAAGAAATCTTGTTAATAGTGATGTAGAAAAACATGCTTTTATTGTGTCACCAGGACGTCAAAAAATCCCAAAGGGGATAGAAACAAAGAAAAGACAGCTTTGGCAATTAATGGTGCAGAATGGTAAGGAGAAAAAGAAAATATATGATCTGATACATTATGTTAAGGTGACCAAAACAGATCGGTATAGTAATAATGATCAGATTGTATGTTCACCTAAATCGCCGATAAAGATACCATTCAAAAATTAGAGGATAACTATTTTGTCTATAAAGACAATAATCTGGTTAACAGGGGAAAATGTATGCAGAAAAAAAAACTTAAAGAATTAAATGAGCAGGAAAATATAATAGATAAACTGGCACCAAAAGGCTCGAAAAGAAGAGTTGTTGTTAATATATGTACACAGGTATATACCCATCCTAAACAGATATTACACTACATGAAACCTCAGAAAATAAAAAGAGTATTTTATTACCTTTTTCATGATGGTATTAGAGGGGTAAGTAAAGTTTTAGATGATCGCATGCTCATGGGAAGTGATCTGAAGTTAGAGTTGGTTGTAAAAAAACAGATTACGGGAAACAGCATCAAAGATTACCCGGAAATTGTCTTTAAAGGAGCCGAAAATCCTTTAGTAAGTATTATAATTCCTGTATACAATCAATTTGATTATACGTATGCATGTCTCCGCTCTATTTTTGAAAATACAGGGGACATAAATTATGAGATAATTATTGCTGATGATTGTTCTAATGATCTGACAAAGAATATTTGTGAAGTAGTAAAAGGAATTCATGTAGAAAAAACGCAGGGACAGTCTTATTTTCTAAGAAACTGCAATCATGCGGCAAAGGCAGCTAAGGGAAAATACATTGTATTTTTAAATAATGATACTCAGGTTCAGGAAAATTGGTTAAAGCCTTTAGTAGATTTAATGGAACGGGATTCTAAAATTGGTATGGCGGGCTCTTGTCTGGTATATCCTGATGGAAGACTTCAGGAGGCAGGGGGAATTTTGTGGAAAGACGGAAGTGCCTGGAATTTTGGAAATGGTCATAATCCAGCGATGCCGGAGTATCGATATGTAAAGGATGTAGATTATATATCTGGAGCAGCTATTATGATCCGCCATGATTTATGGAATGAATTAGGCGGTTTTGATGAAACTTTTGCTCCAGCTTATTGTGAAGATTCAGATCTGGCATTTTCTGTGCGGAAAAAAGGGTATCGGGTAGTATATCAGCCATTATCCGTAGTAGTTCATTTTGAAGGAATTTCAAACGGCACCAGTGTAGAAAGTGGGATTAAAGCATATCAAGTGGAGAATCAGAAAAAGTTTTATGAAAAGTGGGAAGATGTTCTTGAGAGAGAGCATTTACCCAATGCTCAGGATCCATTTCTTACCAGAGACAGAAGCCAGTTGAAGAAACGAATTTTAGTAATTGATCATAGAGTTCCTATTTATGATAATGATGCAGGAGCTCGTACTGTACTTATGTATACAAAGTTGTTTTTGGAACTTGGTATGCAGGTGACATTTTTACCCAATGATTTCTTCCCATTTCAGCCTTACACACAGGAGTTAGAGCAGATGGGAGTAGAGGTGCTCTATGGAAATTATTATATGGAGCATGGAAAAGACTGGTTGATTGAAAATGGAAAGTATTTTGATTATGTGTATACTAATCGTCCGCATATTTCCATTGAATATATGGATTTGTTGAAGAAGTATTCTAAGGCAAAGGTGATTTATTATGGACATGATCTCCATTATTTGAGAGAACAGAGACAGTATGAAATTGAACATAATGCGGAATTGTTAAAGTCCAGTGAAAAATGGAAAAAAATAGAATTTGAATTATGCAGGAAGGCAGATGTGGTATATGCAGTGGGAGAATATGAAGCTGCAGTATTGAAAAAAGAATTTCCTGATAAAATTATTCGTTGTGTACCTGCTTATATTTATGACACAATTGATACGAATAAAATGCCATCTATTGAGAATAGAAGAGATATTTTGTTTGTAGGTGGTTTTGGACATCCACCAAATATTGATGCAGTTATGTGTTTTGGAAAAGAGGTATTTCCAAAGATATTGGAAAAGTGCCCAGATATGGTATGGTATGTAGTTGGTGGAAAAGTTACAGAAGAGATTAAATCACTGGAAAGTGACCACATTAAGATACTTGGCTATGTTACGGATGAGAAGCTGCAGGAGTTATACAGAACCTGTAAATTAGTTGTTGTTCCGCTGAGATATGGTGCTGGTGTAAAGGGCAAGGTAGTAGAATGCATGTATTACCAGGCTCCATTTATCACAACACCTACAGGTGCAGAAGGCTTGGGGTTGGATGAAAACAAATTTGCTATTGTAGAGGCAGATGACATGATGTCAGATGCAATTGTTGATCTTTATCAAGATGATAAACGTCTTCAGCAGATTATGGCAGATTGCGGACCTTATATTAATACACATTTTACGCGGAAGCAGGCGATGGATGTAGTGAGGGCAGATATCAAAATTTAAAGGGGTTTTAAGAGTGAGTATTATGAAAGTGATAAAAAGGCATATTCCAGCAATCATTTTTATTTTATATCTTATGTTTATTTATTTTCAGCATCAATTTGTATTCATGTATTTTGATGATTATGGGTATGCAAGTCTTTCGTATGGTGCGATTGTTGGAAATGGAGGAACTAATTATAATTTACTAAAACTTCCCACACCTAAACAGGGCTTCGCACCTTGAAAATTCAATATTTCAGCTAACAAAATAGTGCTTT
>OJMP01002259.1_pt1 | contig 10770 bp, 10 predicted proteins | sample 1597311 | NCBI WGS metagenome assembly OJMP01 (sample SAMEA2452134, study PRJEB22498) | human gut metagenome | biome: human feces; feature: human gut; material: feces | place: Australia | collected 2012 | reverse complement strand
TTGTTCCAGGACCAACCTGCATTCTGTCTGCCACTTCCTTCTGTACCATAATGGTGATGGAAGAAATGGGAACATGGTTTTCAAAAAGTCCCATGATGATCGGCGTCGTAATATAATATGGCAGGTTCGCCACCACTTTGACCGGCTTTCCGTTGTTCTCTTCGTCTGCAAGCTTCTTAAGATCCAGCTTCAATACATCTTCATTGATGACACGTACATTGTCATATCCGCTTAATGTATCCTCCAGGATCGGGATCAGGTTCTTATCGATCTCCACTGCAATCACTTTGCCCGCCGCCTGCGCCAGATACTGCGTCATCGTACCGATTCCCGGTCCGATCTCCAGTACCATATCATCCTTCGTGATATTTGCCGACTGTATGATCTTATCTAATACATGCGTATCGATCAGGAAATTCTGACCGAACTTTTTCTGAAATGAAAAATTATATTTCTGCAGAACTTCTATCGTGTTCTGCGGATTACCTAACGTTGGTTCTTTCATGATTCCTCCCACGTATGAACTTATTTCCTAACTTTCCACTACAATTCAGGTCTTTTCAGACATACTCTGGTGTGTAAACTGTAGCGATTATTCCTCATTATACAATAATTTTACGGGGATTAATAGCAATAAAAAATGAAATATGTATAAATATATAAATGGAAACACACACAATTTTAGTTTCCATACCAAAGGAACTCATATCCACTTAATCTTATATCTTTCAATTCTGTCTTTTCACCCGTCAACAGATTACGGTACATCCCTTTTTCCTGCATCCATGCTGTCTTCTCCTGATTGCTGAAGTTGAATATTCCAAAGAATCTTCTCCCTTTATATTCCCGCAATACACACAGGATACTGTCGTCATGTACATCATATGTATACACATCTGCATCTTTATCAAATGTTATCTCCTGTCTGCGAATCTTTTCCAACCGGTCAAGTGTCTGAAATATGTTTCCCTGAACCGTTGTGACATCTTCCTTATCCTCAGCGAGTTCCCACGGTAACTTTCCCCGGTGGATATATCTTGAATCAGCACATTTTTCCGGATCGTTCTTATAACTATAATCGTTCACCTGTCCCAGTTCGTCACCACTATATAACATTGGGATCCCTGACTGGGTCAACATATATGCATGCAGCATGATATCTTCTCTAACTGCTGCGTTCATTGCTTCTTCATCGTGTTCAAATCCGGTTCCCGTGAAATAATCATTCAGATAACGTTTATGCGGAATTTCTTTTATTCCCCATGGCCTCATCGTCTCATAATCCAGTCCCCATCCGATATCGTCATGGCAGCGCAGATAATTTAAGAATACATATTGCTTTGGCAGCTGGTTCACAATATCCATCTGTTTTTTCAGCAGCCGGATATCACCTGTTGCTATACTGTTCCAGGTCGTTGCCATAGTCGTCACATTATAAAACATATGACATTCCGGCTTTTCAACCGTTCCAAAATACGGCACAACTTTTTCGGGTTCCATTACAACCTCTCCCAGAAGCAAAACACCCGGGCATACAATTTCTGCTATCATGCGCATCATACGGACAATTGTATACACCTGTTTCAGATTTCTACATGTAGTTCCAAGTTCTTTCCAGATATACGGCACCGCATCGATTCGTACAATATCTATCCCCTGATTTGTCAGATACAGAAAGTTATATATCATCTCATTAAATACTCTCGGATTACGATAATTCAGATCCCACTGATACGGATAAAATGTTGTCATCACCTAATGACCGGTTTCCGGAAGATACTGTCATTTTTCTTTTCTCTTTTTTCCATTTTCTTTTGTTCCTTCCTCTAAAGAATCTTCCTATGTACTATTTTCCTGTAAAAAATGCAGAAGAAACTGCTTGTCAGCAGCTTCTCCTGCATTTACAGGTTCTTGTATTCTATTCTTCTCCCACCAGATGCATCTGGTACGCCTTGAATTCTCCCATCTCTACAGGCATCGGGATTCCTGCTTCCATAAGTGCTGCGCCATTATAAGTCTTTCCTGTTTCCGTATCACGATAAACCGCACTGCATTTCAATCCCTGAAGGTTTACATAATTCACAGTCATATTTCCATGAATCTCCTGCATCACTACATTCAGCAGTACTTCTTTCTGATCTTCTGATACGAATGCCCATGCTGCATATTCTTCCTTCGACGGATCAGACAAACGGTAATAAAGTCCCGTCTGGATCAGCGGTGCGAACTTCCGGTATTCTTCTACCTGTGACCGGATCTCTTCTTTTTCTTCTTCAGAAAGTTTTCCGAGATTCAGTTCATATCCAAATGTTCCAGCCATTGCCACTACTCCTCTGGTATGCAGAGATGTAATTCTTCCTGTCTGATGATTCGGTACTGCCGATACATGTGAACCTACAGCGGATATCGGATAGCCAAACGATGTACCATACTGGATCTGTAATCTGTCCAATGCATCTGTATTATCACTGCACCAGATCTGTGGCGTATAATACATCATTCCGGCGTCAAATCTTCCGCCGCCGCCACTGCATCCTTCGATCAGCAGATCTGGATATCTGGTTACGATTCTTTCCAGGAAGTCATACAGACCAATAACATAATCATACACAACTCTGCCCTGATCTTTCGTTCCCCTCGAAAATACATCCATCAGACTACGGTTCATATCCCATTTCACATACTCAATATTTCCCTGGTCCAATACTTTGCAGATCTGATCAAATATATGGTCTACAACTTCCTTTCTGGAGAAATCCAACACCAGTTGGTTTCTTGCATGAACCGGATTTCTTCCCGGGATTGTAAGTGCCCAATCCGGATGTTCTCTGTACAGATCACTGTCTTCTGAGATCATCTCCGGCTCTATCCAGATTCCGAATTTTACCCCAAGATCATTGATCTTCTGTATCAGACTTCCCAGTGTTCCGCCAAGCTTCTTCTCATTAACAAACCAGTCACCAAGACCGCTGTTATCATCATCACGTTTTCCAAACCATCCGTCATCCAGCACCAGCATATCAATGCCTACATTCTTTGCTTCTTTTGCCAGTTCATATAAGGTATCGCCGTCAAAATCAAAGTACGCTGCTTCCCAGCTGTTCACCAGGATCGGACGGATACTTTCTTTATACTTTCCTCTGCAGATATGCTGTCTGATACAGCGGTGCAGATTCTGCGAAAGCTGGTTCATTCCACTTCCCGAGAATGACAGGAGCACTTCCGGTGTATAAAACACCGATCCTGTTTCAAGCGGATAAGAAAACATCTCATCCTGCAGGCCAAGAAGTGCACGTGTCTGACCGAACTGGTCTTTCAATGCCTCTCCCTTAAAATTCCCACTATACACAAATGACATTGCATAGCAGTTTCCGCAGCTGTCTGTTGTATGTTCATCTGCAAGGATCATCATCGGATTATACTGATGGCTTGAAGTTCCTCTTACACTTCCGATCACATGGCTTCCATGCGTAACTGGTTCTCTCTGCATCCTTCTTTCCATCGCATGTCTTCCGTAAAATGTCAGAAGATCATATTTACCATAAAGAAAATCAAGACACGCAGACTGTGCTTTCTGGATAAAAATCTTTCCATCGCCATGATAAGCAATCTTTGCACTTCTGGTGATCACATCATAGTCCGGAAGTACACCATACAGAAGTGTTACTTCTACTCCTGTAACCACATCTTCCATTGTAATCTCAAGTGTCTGACTTTCTGTCTCTTCCGCATAGACTGCCGGAAGTCCCGGAATCTTATATTTCCCATTAGAAATCTGATGTGAACGGTATCGAAGATCACACGCTGTACTTCCGTCTGCATTTTCAATTATCAGAGCCACACTTCTGTAATCCCCGGTTCCGTAACACGGATACTCCTGAGGGAGTGCATCCATCGAATAGGTTCTGTCACTTCCGGCATCATACGGATTGCCTGAAAATCCTCTGTCATAATATGTCAGAAGATAATCCATACAGCTTCCATCTGTCTTCTTTCCATAATACAGATGAAGAAGGAATCCAAAACGGTCTACCTGCATCTGATATGTTGTATTTTTTGTCTGTATTGTAAATGTCCTGTCTGCTTCACAGTAAACAATTCCCATTTCTTTGTCTCCTTTTTATGTCTCAAGTTCTATTTGCATTCCGATTATTTTACGGCTCCATTCACCACGCCATTCAGAATATGTTTCTGACAGATCAGATAAAAGATCAGGATTGGCAGAAGTGCCAGCAGGTACGAAGCAAATGCCAGATTGTAGTTCGTTCCAAACTGTGTCTGGAAATTAAGCTGTGCAAGCGGCAATGTATTCTTTCCGGTTCCTGACATGATAACCAACGGTGTCATTACATCATTCCATGTTCCGAGTGCTGTCAGAACCGCTACTGTCGCATGCATTGGTTTCATAATTGGAAAGATAATTTTCCAATAAGTTGTCCATGTACTTGCTCCGTCCACACATGCTGCTTCTTCCAGTGCCATCGGAATATTCGTCAGATATCCGGAATACAAAAGCACATTCATCGGCATATAAAAGACCAGATATAAGATAATAACTCCGGCTCTGTTCGCAAGTCCCATCTGCGCCGTCTGTTTTACTACCGGCATCATCAGGATTGCAAAAGGTACGAACATACCACTGACAACATAAAAATAAATAAACTTATAAAATTTACTATGTGCCTTATTTCTTGCAATTGCATATCCAAGCAGTGAATGGATCAGCATTGCAAGCACTACCGTCACAACTGTGATCAGCAGACTGTTTCCCAACGAGTTCCAGAAATCTGTCACTTTCATCGCCTCTGTAAAATTACTCAGACTGAAATGCTTTGGAAGCGATAAGATTCCTGCGACATCATTCGTCATTTCCGAAGGTTTCTTCAGCGCAATGACAACAGTCATATATAATGGAAATACTACAGTGATCAGCCCTGCGATCAAAAGAATCGTTACAGGCCAGTTTATTCTTTCTTTCCCAACTTTTTTCATTACAACTGTTCCTCCTTCTTACCGGTGATAGTCAACTGCATTACCGAAATCACTACAATCACAATAAAGAAAATAACTGCATTTGCGCTTTGGAATCCAAACTGTCCGCCACTCATTCCGTTATTATAGATCAGATATGAGATGGATTCTGTACTCTGGGCAGGACCTCCTTTTGTCAATGCCATGATCTGATCAAATACCATCAGGAAGTTTTTCACACTCAGAACCATATTGATAGAGAAAAATGGAATGATCAGTGGAAATGTCAGGTTCCTGAACTTCTTCCATCCTGTAGCACCATCAATGGCACCTGCTTCATATACATCCTCCGGAACCGTCTGAAGTCCTGAAATATAAATGATTGTGTTCATTGCTATCGACTGCCATGCACACACGATCACAATCGCGATCCACGCAAGATTTGTATTAGAAAGCATACTGGAACTAAATGTCTTACTTCCGATCATTTTTCCAAATACAGGGAGGATATACGTAAAGAAATAGTTGAAAATGTATCCTACCACCAGTGCTCCCAGTACATTCGGGATAAAATATGCACCCCTGAGTCCGCTTTTGAACTTGATCTTACTATTTAGTCCGAGTGCCATCAGAAGACTCAATACATTTGTCAAAATTGTCGCCGCAATTGCCAACTTAAATGTAAAGATATATGAGCCTCCGACTCTGGAATCCGTAAACAGATCCTTATAATTCCGAAGTCCTACCCAGTCATAACTTCCATAACCTTTAAAGTTGGTAAAACTATAGATCACTCCTTTGATCAGCGGCAGCGTATTGAAGCAGAAAAATAATGCAACAATCGGAATCGTGATCAGAAGAAATGTCCGCTTTCTATCATTTAATTTATTCTTTTTCATCGTACTAACTCCTTGAATTTCCGTATTACCAGTAACTTTTTTCTCTTAGTTATTATGAGATTTCTCGTAATCCTCGACTTTACGGATAATATCACGATTGTATCTTACCCAGTCTGTATCGAATTTTTTAAGAAATGCTTTTGGATCTTTTTTCATCAGAAATGTCTGGATCTGTGCGTCTACCGCCATTTCCGATGGATAATAATGATCCTGGAAATCAGACATCTTTCCTTCTTTTATGTATTTTTTCATTCCATCAAGTGTTGATGCCAGTTCAAAATCTCCTTCTTTACAAGGGACTGCTTTCTGATCGTCCAGATACGCCTGTACGTTTTCATCTTTCAATAGAAAATCTAACACTTCATATGCTGCCTCTTTGTTCTTGCAGTCTTTCATAACGCAGAACTGAAGATCTATTCCTGAGTTCAACTGATTTTCTTCCGTGTTATTACTTGCCGGCATTACAAATGAATCAATCTCCATATCCGGATTCACCGTCTGGATCTGTGGAATTGCGTAACTTCCGATTGTATACATTGCAGATTCACCTTTTGCAAATGCTGTACATGCTCCGTTGTAATCATATGCAAACGGGTCATCCGGTCCATACGGAAGTAGTTCCAGCATACGTTCCGCTACTTCTTTATATTCTTTCGAAAATGTTGTCTTTCCACGATTCACCTGTGCACATACATCTGCCGGTGCAAGGTCTACCGCGATCGCATTCCATGGTGCAAGGCAGGTCCATGTATCTTTAAATCCAAAATAAAATGGCTGGATTCCTTCATCCTGCATTTCCTGACACAGGCTCATGAGTTCATTCCATGTTGTCGGAATCTTCCATCCATGTTCTTCGAACATTGCTTTGTTGTAAAGAATTCCTGCTGCATTTGCCGCATACGGGACTGCATAAGTTCCCTTTTCCGGAACAAACTCCAGGTTTTTATCAATTTCTTTGTATGCTTCTTTGATATCATCCAGTCCCTTGTAGTCTGAGATATCCATCAACATGTCCGAATCAATAAAGTTCGAATAGCTTACCTCTCCTCCGATTCCGATGATATCCGGGTTATCCTCGCGAATAAATCTTGTCTTCAAAACAGTCATTGCATCATTCGGAGATTCAATCGTAAGATGAATATCATCATGTGTGCGGTTGAATTCTTCTTCTATTTTCTCAAAAGTTTTTACTGCTTCCGGCTTATACTGCACAAGTTCTATTTCTGTCTTTCCTGTCTCTTTTTTCTGTCCGCATCCCTGCAGCATCATAGCCCCAGCCATCGTAAGAACCAGTCCGGCACTTACCAGTTTCCTGTACTTCCTATGCATGTTCCAAAACTCCTTTTTACTCCGTTCCTTCCTGATTTTGAACCTTTCCCGGGATATTTATCTGTTTTCATCGTCAGGTTTTTGCTTTTCATCTATTACAAATGAATTGTAACATATCATAATGCGTCTATAAATATCTTGATTTTATATGTTTTATAGTAAAATGCAACTTTTCCCGTTATATATTGAAGTCATCTAGCATTTTGGTATATACTGATGAAAAAGGAGGTGTCGTATGAGTGACATTTTATTTTCTGTTTTTCCAAATGAGAATTTTGTAGATATCGGTTTGTATCAGTACGGCTGGGAACAGTGTGAACCTTCACATTCTTTCGGACCTGCTGCCAGAAATCATTATGTCTTTCATTATGTAATATCCGGCACCGGTACCTTAATGGCCAATGATTCTTCTGGTAACACGATAAAATATCAAGTAAAAAGCGGACAGGGTTTTATGTTATTTCCTAATCAGATCAATACTTATATTGCAGATCAGGATCTGCCATGGGAATATACCTGGGTTGAATTTGACGGACTCCGCGCTAAAGAGATTGTTTCTACCGCCGGACTCAGTCCCGATCATCCGGTCTATCACGCCGGTTCAAAAGACCTTCGCAATGAAATGATGAACGAAATGCTATATATTGCCCGGCATCCGGGTTCTTCTTCCGAGTCGCCATTTCATATGATCGGCCATTTATATCTGTTTTTAGATTATTTCATGCGTTCCGCTGCTACCGTGCGCATGAATCAGAGTGGAAAGATCAGGGATTTTTACATAAAAGAAGCTTTATCTTATATTGAACAGAATTTCCAGAACAATATTACGATTGAAGATATTGCAGCCTTTTGCGGTCTGAACCGGAGTTATTTTGGGAAAATATTTCACGATACCATCGGAAAATCGCCACAGGAATTTCTGATCAGTTACCGTATGACAAAAGCTGCCGAACTTTTGAAGTTAACATCTCTGTCTGTTGCTGATATCGGGAATGCTGTAGGATATCCAAATCAGTTACATTTTTCCAGAGCATTTAAGAATGTCTATGGGACTTCGCCAAGAAGCTGGCGGAATACTAATAAGTTGGAACCCGATTAATCTCTTGCATACTATGGTATGACAAAAGGACGTATGAAAAAACTTTCGTTTTTTCATACATCCTTCCTGTTTTCATATTCACACTATCCACAAATCTTATCGATCCATGCGAATAACTCTTCCAGGTCGTAGTCTCCGGCATGCGGCATCTCTATCTCCTGATGCCAGTGTTCCAGAACGTCTTTGATATCGCCCCGGTCGTCCTGTATGGTCCGGCCTGTGAAGCTCTGTATCTGCAACGGGAGACTGTGTATGTATTCTACAATTTCGTAATTATTAAACATATTACTCCTTTTGAGGACATTACTTGTCCACGATTTCCCCTTCAATTATCCGCATGGCTTCCACAATTTCCGCAATCTGTTCTTTCGTGATCCCGTCCATGTGAATACCTCCGGTGCACACCACGGTCGTTTTCTTTCCTGCCGATACTTTCTCAGAAAGATAACGGCATACTTCCTCGTCCTTATGCCCCGTCACGTTCAGTACCGATGCCGTGCTGCTCATCTTGCCGCTACCGTCAAGAGACGGTCTTGGAATCGCAAGGACGGTACAGCCTATATGTGGGCATTCCCCACCGCTTACTAATATGTGGTAATCATCGCCGAGTCTGCGAACTTCCACACAGATATCCGTAAATGTCAGTTTTTTCTTTATTTTCCAGAAGTTCTCCAACTCCATACGGTGACGCTCCTTTCTCTACATAAGTCCTCATCCATAATGTAATGTTTCCTACTCTACACAAGTCCATATCCTCACTGCAATACGCCATTCTCTAAACAAGTCCGGTCCATCTGCGGTATGCTTTCGCCTCTATCCCGAATGGTTCCACCAGCTTTGCCGCGATGTGATATGTCATCTCTTCAATATTCTCCGGCTGATGGTAAAATGTCATCATCGGCGGAATGATCCGGACCCCCGGAATCGTCGCGAGTTCGGAAAGGTTACGGAGATGTATCGCACTGAGCGGAGTCTCTCTTGCTGCAAGGACCAGTGTCCGCTGTTCCTTGATCGTCACATCTGCCACTCGCAAGATCAGATTGTCTGCATAGCCGCTGTGGATACCTGCCACAGTCTTCATACTGCATGGAACGATCAACATCCCTTCCGTGCGGAAGGATCCGCTTGCCGGTCCGGCTCCGATATCTTTTGTATCACATACCTGATCTGCAAGTGCTTCGATTTCTTCTACTGTGTCTTTTGTTTCCTGCTGTAATGTGATTTTCGCACTGTCACTTAAAATCAGAATGGATTCATAGTCTGAATCCTCCCGGATAATCTGCAGACACATTTTCAGAATCGGAAGACCACTCGCACCGGTTGCCGCCACAACTATGCGTTTTCTGTCCTTTTTGTCTTTTCTGCTTTTCGTCAGAAGACATTCCTTATCTTCTCTACTCTCCCTGCACATCTTATTTCACCCAATGCTCCGGATCTACATCCATGAACTGTGCACGCTTGAATCTGTCTTTCTGATCATACGGAACAGTACAGTCGAAGATTGTCTTGCATGCGATTCCGTGATCGCGGATACTGCCGGAGCAGCTCGGATCGTTGGACGGATCCAGCGGATGGCATCTGACTCCTGGAATTGTGATGATATCCGCATCTCCCTGGAATCTTGTATTCATCGCCCACAGTACATCGTTCATATCGAAGCAGTCTACATCTTCATCAACCAGGAATACATGTTTCAGCTCACTGAATGCAGAGAATGCCAGAAGCGCTGCCTGTCTCTGTCTGCCTTCATCACTGGCCGTAAGCTTCTTAAACTGCAGAACGGCCATATATTTTCCGCCGCCCGGTGAAGCGCAATATACGTTCTGAAGTCTTCCAGGCATTGCCTTTTCCACCATTCCGTAAATGCTTGCTTCCGTCGGGATCCCGGCCATAGATACATGTTCCTCACTCGGTCCGATGCAAGTCTGCATGATCGGGTTCTTTCTGTGTGTTACAGCTGTTACTTTGATCATCCAGCACTGGTCACTTGCCGGTCCTGTGTATCCCGGGAATTCCGGCATTGCATATCCGGTATGGCTGTTCTGATCTTCCTGTACTCTTACATTCGGAACAACTTCCCCTTCGATCACATACTCCGCATTGGCGATCGCACGTTCATTTACCGTCAGGCATTTGCAAAGTCTGACCGGTTCACCCCTGAGGGCACCTGCAACTGCAAGTTCATCGTATCCCATCGGTGTTGTCGGCGGCTCAAAGCAAGAGCCGATCTCAATTGCAGGATCTACTCCGATACTGATCGAGATTGGCAGACGCTGTCCAAGCTCTTCTGCTCTTTCTGCCATTGCTCCGATGTGGCGTGCACCCGGTGTAAAGAAGATCGATAATTCATCTTTCCCCTGGATGCAGAGTCTGTGGATCGTCACATCACTTACTCCGGTATCCGGATGCGATGCGTAGCACATTCCAAGCGTAATGTACGGACCCGCATCTACCGGCGTATTCGTCGGTGCC
>OJMP01002257.1_pt1 | contig 10780 bp, 3 predicted proteins | sample 1597311 | NCBI WGS metagenome assembly OJMP01 (sample SAMEA2452134, study PRJEB22498) | human gut metagenome | biome: human feces; feature: human gut; material: feces | place: Australia | collected 2012 | reverse complement strand
GCCGGTACGGCAAAAAACACGGCACTCCCCGACAGCTCTTCCATAACGCCCGACTTGACAATCCCCGTACATGCCGCCAGCATGGACGCCATCTGGAGGAAATGTCCGCACGTATGGGCCGCTCCCGTGAGAGGATCCGCTTTGGGACTGTCCGGGGTTCCCACCGCGTCCAGTTCCGCAAGAACGGCTACGACAGGGCCTTTCTTCCCGCCATCGACGCGGGCCTTCACACCGGTAAGAGCAAGTCCCGTCTGCGGCATAAGTCCTAATTCTTTCATATAACTTTCCACTTTTGACGCCGTTTTCGTTTCTTTGTACCCCAGTTCCGGTTCGCTTTCAATCTGAAGAACGGTTTCATGAATCGTTTCCGCCGCTTCGTCAATCGCCTGACAGACAGCCTTCTTCATTTCATCTTTTGTCATAAACCAGCCCCCTTTTTTATAATTTAAACTCATTTTAGCATACGCAAATCAGCTGTTACAACAGGAAATATATGCTTCCATTACCATGGCAAAATAAAAGCGCCGATTGCCGGTCAGCGCCTGTATTTCATTCGGCAGCTCCTGCCGCTGCTTTTTCCTCTTCCCCTTTGGGAAACACAAGATTCAGAAGAACCGCCACGATGAAAACCACCGCTACACAGTTCTCTGCGAATACGCTCCGCAGCAGTTCGGGAAATATGCGGAAAATCTGCGGTGTCTGCGTGAATCCCAGTCCGATGGAAAGAGACAGGGCGGCAATACTCATATTTCTCTGTGAATATCCGCAGCGGCTGATCATCTGCACACCGGACACCACGATGGAGCCGAACATCATAAGCGTACAGCCGCCGAGGACGGCCTCAGGCAGTGACGCCAGAATGACCCCCAGCGCGGGAACGAGTCCTGCCAGAACCATGATGACGGCGCCGCTGGCGATGGCTTTCCTGTTTACCACATGCGTCATGGCGATAAGCCCCACATTCTGACTGAAAGATGTAATCGGCAAACACCCGAAGAGAGAAGACGCGGCAGAAACAAACCCGTCCACGGCAATGGAGCCGGATATTTCCCTGTCTTTCACCTCCCGATTGAACCCCATGGCGGCAAGCGCCGAGGTGTCGCCCAGCGTTTCTGTGGCAGACACCAGGAAAATAAGGAATACGGAGAAAATGGCGTCATAATGAAATTCCGGAGAATAAAGCATGAAAGCCGGCAGAGACACAAGGGATACTTCCGTCAGGCGGCTCAAATCAACCATACCATAGAAATATGCCGCGGCGTATCCCACAAAAAGTCCGAAAAGGACAGATAACTGCTTGTAGAACGATTTTGCGCGGATATTAAAAATAAGGCAGGAAACCAGAGTAATCGTACCGACAATGAGGAACCGGGCATCACCGAATTCAGGATGGCCGAAACCGCCGCCAAAAGAATTCGCTCCGATGGGAAGCAGTGAAAACCCGATGGCCGTCACGACAGTCGCCGAAACGATGGGCGGTACCAGTTTCCGCCACCATGCCGCGCCAAGGCCGAGGATCCCCTCCAGAACCCCTCCCACAAGGACAGCGCCGAGAATAGCACCGTAGCCGTATTTCAATCCGATCACACAAAAAACAGAAACAAAGGTAAAGCTGATCCCCATGATGACGGGAAGTCCGCTGCCCAAACGGAAGACGGGATACATCTGGAGCAGGGAGCCGATGCCTGCAATGATCATGGCCGCCTGGACAACAGCGCCCGCTTCTGAGGAGGGTATCTTCACCACCCCCGTCACGATAAGAATCGGCGCGATATTTGCCACGAACATGGCAAGAACATGCTGGAGACCGAAAGGCACCGCTTTGCGAACAGATATTTTCCCGTCCGCTTCATAAATCGGATCTGTATTCATTACGGCCTCCTCAGCGGAATGTAATGACGCCTGTTTCGGCATCCATTTTTTCAATAACTGCCAGAGAGCGGACATCATATCCCGCTTCACGGAGCGCGTCGCCGCCGCCCTGGAAGCCTTTTTCGATGCAGATGCCGATGCCTTCCACAATACCGCCCGCCTGTTTTACCAGATCCAGAAGCCCGCTTACGGCGCAGCCGTTGGCAAGGAAATCGTCCATGATGAGGATATGTTCGCCGGGTTTCAGATATTTCTTTGCCACCACCACATGGTTTTTCCGATTATGGGTATATGACATAACCTCCGTAGCAAACATTTCCTTATCCATATTGCTTCCCGCAGATTTCTTCGCAAAAACAACAGGCACGCCAAAGTACACTGCTGTAAGACAGGCGATACCAATTCCCGACGCTTCGATCGTCAGAATCTTGTCTACTTTCCGATCCCCGAAAAGCTTTTTAAATTCCTTCCCCAGTTCACTGATAAAAGGCACATCGATTTGATGATTCAGAAAACTGTCCACCTTGAGTACATTCCCCGGACGGATCACCCCGTCGCTCAAAATTTTCTCCTGCAGTAAATTCAGCTCTGCCACCCTGATACCCCCTCCAAAGACAATACACACCCTATAATTTATTTATTATAACACAGCTTATAGACGACAGCTGACAGCTCACAGCTGATAGCTTTTATCTTCTTACGACTTTCCTCACCACGAATACAGATCCTTCACGTTCGCTTCGGATGACGACTGACGTTTCCCTCATTATAACGCCTTACCGTCTCCGTCATTATGATGCTTTCCGTTCCCCATTGTTAGTGACGTGCTTTCCCAAAATCGTCATTCTGAACGGGGCAAGAATGCTTTGTGAGAAAGCAGGGAAACGGGACGGTGAAATGGAGTGAAGAATCTATTACCCGGATGACATCTTACGGATTCCCCTCACCACGAACACAGATTCTTCCCATTCGTCCAGGATGACGATTAACGTTTCCCTCCTCACTACAATAGCAAATCCTTTGCTGTTGTTTCGTATTACACCTAACGGAAATCATATGCTTCGGCTTTTAACTCACAGCTAACAGCTGATAGCTTCTTACCGCTTTCCTCACCACGGCAGCAAACTCCTTACGATCGCTCCAGGTAACGAGGGACGGACAACGCTTATCCTCCAGTTTCCGGATTACATCCTATCCCCCGCCCACATAAAAATACGGTACCCATCATACCTGACGGATACCGTACTTTCTGTTTCTTATACTATTCCCTTGTCTTTGCTTTCCGGGTTACGCTTCCGGTGAAATATGGGAACCGTACACATCACGGTAGTCACCCTTTTCTTTATTGCTTTCATTATTGACACGGACGCGTTCCACCTTATGCCGGTCATTATCCTTGCCGGAAATACGGTCGACACGGGTGCGGTCCAGATCCTTTATCCGATTGATTTCCGGATCAAATTCACCGATGGCTTTTGCCATATCGCTGTCAATAGGTGCGCCGTTCTGCAGTGCGCGGTAAATAATGGCCGCAAATTCATAGCGGGTCATGGTACGGTCACCTTTGAACTCTCCGTCCGGATAGCCTTCCAAAAGACCGCTGTCCGCCAGTGATTTTACATAAGAGTATGCCCAGTGGTCTTTCGGCACATCGGGGAAATTAACATCCTTCATTACCGATGCCCCCGACTGCATGGCTCCGCGCATAGCTTTAATCTCAGCACTCTGCGCCTTGACAATCGCTTTCAGGTCTTCTACTTCCTTGGCCAAAGCTACCCGTGAGGTAGACACATGGTTGCCCTGTCCCAGCTTCACGCTGACTCCGGCATTCACCATGTTTTCTCCTCCGCCGAAGGAGCCTCCTACGCTGAACATGGTATCTTCATTCGGACGATAGAATGCGCCTACCGACACGGCATGGGCGTCTTTATAGTTGCCATAGCCGGCTGCCACATCCCACTTGTCATCCGGGTCGAAGTCCAGCGGATGGAGGGCTGCCAGTGCTGCCGCTCCCGCTCCGACACGGTTCACACGGGTTCCCAGTTCATTGACGGCTCCTCCTATGTTGTTGATTGTCTGGTTTGTTTTCCACAGCTGCCCTCCGTTGACGGCGTCAGTGCTGTTTGCGCTGATGTCTCCGGCTGCTACGTTGGTGATTTTCTTGTTCCCTGCGTTGATACCGCTGTTGTCGATTTTCACGTCTCCCACGGTCAGGGTGTTAGTTTTCACGCTTTCCAAGCCTTTGAGATCTTTAGCCATGCGGACTTTCAGGTTGTTGTTGCCATCGGATACGACGCCGAGGTTGTCTTCCGTGGTCAGTTTGTTGGTATCTGTAATGCCTCCGATGACGTTGACCTGTTCGTTCAGTTTCTTCTTAATGACGTTTCCTGTATCGCCGCCGTATTTCATGCCGTCATTTAGGGTAGCCACTTCTTCTTTGCTTCCGTCCGGTTTCTCGTATACGATACGGGTCGTAGTCGTTCCCGGCGCGCCGTCTACTCCGGGTTTGCCGTCACGGGTAATGGAGATGTTTGTTGTTACGCCGTCTTTTCCGTTGATGCCGATTTTTCCGTCTTTGCCGTTTTCACCTGTGGCAACGATTGTTTCGGTTTTCAGGTTCTTGTCCATTTTGACGGTGAGGTTTCCGTTCGCGTCGGCAAAGGTTCTGATGTTTTCACCAGAGTATTCGGAGGCGGCTTTTGTCCCTTCTCCCTTGATGGTGACTTTTTCTCCCAGGTTACGGTGGAATTCTCCGTCATTGCCGGCAAAGTCCATGCCTTTATTTGTCAGTTCCGTGGATGTGTTGGTAATCTTTTGGTCTACGGCTTTGAGCTGGTCTTCTGTGGCGGCCTGCCCGCTGGTGATGTTGTTCGGATCCCAGGTTTTATTGGTCAGTCCGTTGACGGTTCCGTCTTTCCCGTTGATTTTCACTTTTCCGGCATCGATGTTTCCTGTCGTGCCGTCAATGGTGACTTTGTCTCCGGCTTTGATGATGCCTGTTGTTCCGTCGATGGATACCTGTTTGGACGGATCGGTTCCCAGTGTGACTTTGTCGCCGAGTCCGATAGTATATTCCGTGCCGCCGGACGCATTGGGTCTTTCGGTGATAGTTACATTGCTGTCTTTGGCTTTGACGGTCGTATGTTTAGCAGCTTCTCCGGCAACGGTATTCAGTTGGTTTACATTAACCGCGTCTGTGCCATTGACACCGGCCGCCACGTTGGTGATTTTGTTGCCGCCGTTGTCAAGGCCGTTCTTGGTGAGGGATACAGGATTTCCGGCTGCGCCGTTATTGATTGTAACGCCGTTATTATTCATAACTGTATCGCCGGTTGTCACGCTTTCGAGGCCTTTCAGGGCTTTGGCAAGGCGGACTTTCAGGTTGTTATTGCCGTCGGATACGACGCCAAGGTTGTCTTCTGTGGTCAGTTTGTTTGTGTCTGTAATGCCTCCGATGACGTTGACCTGTTCGTTCAGTTTCTTCTTGATGACGTTTCCTGTATCGCCGCCATATTTCATGCCGTCGTCCAATGTGGCCACATCATGTTTCGTACCGTCTTTTTCTTCAAGAACGAGACGGGTAACATTGGTACCGTCAACAGCCGGCTTGGCATCGCCGCTCTTCATCGTAAGCCCGTTAGCCCCATTGGCACCATTCAGGCCGATGGAACCGTCTTTACCGTTGATAGCGACAGCAGAACCGTCTTTGCCCTTGACTCCGATGGAACCGTCTTTTCCGGCCGCCCCCGTTTTACCGACGGTAAGCTCGTCATTCAGCTTCAAATCATAAGTGGCTTGACCATTATTGTCTGTCTTGGTAATAAGCAGGTTTCCATCAGTACGATTTTCCTGCCCGTCCACTTTAACGATGGTATGTTTCCCTGCTAATTCTTTTACTTCATTCAACTGACCGCCATTGACAGCATCTTTAGAGTTAGGGGCTACGTCTCCATCCGCTACATTGGTGATTTTCGCACCGCCAACGCTCACCGTATTTGTCGTATCACCGAGAGTAATTTTTGCACCCGTTGTAGTACCGCCGGGAGCGGTCTTCTGATTGGAAATCGATGTGATTCCTGTCAGATCGCCGGATACATTCACCGCATAGGTTTTGACCGTACCATTCGCTCCGGCTTCTGTACCGGGGGTAACGGTCGTATTTTTACCATTGACAACTTTTACCGCATCCGCCGCAATATCGTTAATAACAGTCTTGCCCGCATTGGTAATGTTATCCAAGTTAGTATTCGCCTTATCACCCAGCTTGGTATCCATTGTAGGCTTATCGTAGTAATTATTGTTCAGATAGGTATTCACTGTATCACCGGTTACAGTCTTATTATCTCCGGCAGCAATCGTACCTCCGCCGATATTATTGATTGCCGTTTTTGTAGCCGCATCCAATCCTACTGTATAAGCGATAACGCCATTAGCATCTTCTGTACCGCCTGTTACAGACACTTTGCCGCCAGCTTCAGCAGCCAATGTTGTCTTGGTCGCACTGACCACATAATCAACATGACCATCTACGGCAGTCGTATTTGTGACAGTCGCCTGCTTGGCACCGGTAACAGTAGCTTTCGCTCCGGCAACCGCCTTCTTCACATCTCCGATATTGGCTGCATTGGAATCTGTCGTTCCGCCACTGGCCACATTCGTAATAGGCGCATTATTCGCATTGATACCGTTATTTGTCACATAGGTCTTTCCGCCTACGGTCAGTCCGTTGTTATTGATGACCGTATTGCCCGCTGTGACGCTGTCCACTTTCACGTCTTTCGCCAGTTTAATATTCAGCGTATCTGTCCCGTTGGATACCACGCCGATATTTCCGTCTGTCAGCTTAGATGTATCTGTCACACCGCCGATGATATTCGTCTGTTCGCCTAATTTTCGGGTAAACTTATTAGCCGCGGCTGCCGCATCTTTCACATCGCCTGCATAGGCCACGCCTTTATCTACTTCTGAGGTTACCGCATAGAGCTGGCTGCCATTGATGGCATCGGTAGAAGTCGCGGAAATACGGCCGGCCGCCACATTGGTAATCGTCCGTTCACTGCCTGCCTTGCCTACACTTACTGTGGACGCCGGATTTACTCCTGCGAAATTATGTGCTACGCCATTGATTGTTGCGGAGGGTGTCGCCACAGCAGCTGCTGTTTCTGAACCATTGCCGATAGCCACGGCATTTTCATTGGCCACTTTTGTATTATTGCCAAGAGCAACACCATTCTTCCCCGTCACGGATGCACTGCTCCCCAGGATCATAGCCCCATCAGCAGAAGCTGTGGAATTATTCCCCACCACATAGGCATTATCCGTTGTGATGGTATTCTTATAACCGAAAGCGCCTGCCGTACTTCCTTTCACCGTACCGGCAGTAACCTTCTTAATTTTATCGCCGTTGGCTTCTGTCGTTTCCGTAATGGTGGCGGAACCAATCGTATTGCCGCCACCGATAGCATAGGAATTATTCCCATAGACTTTGTTATCTGTACCGACAGCTGAAGAAGCCGCACCGGACGTGGTGCCGTCCGTCATATCAAAGCCGACCGTATTCGTATCGCCCAGAGATGTGGACTTATCTCCATAAGCACCCGCCTGGCTGCCGATGGCAAGAGAATTCTTTCCCCAGCTCCGCGCTATGACACCGATGCTGGTGCTTGCAGCTCCTTTTGACATCGAATTGACACCAATCGCCGTGGAACCGATACCGAAGGACTGGGTCATCGCGCCCATGGCTATACTAGCTGCCCCAATAGATGCGGTGTTCGACCGATACGGGCTGGTGCTGAGGGCGGCGCTCCCCAATGTCGTCCCGGGATATAACGCTGCCGTTTCCCGCTCAAATTTATTCTGCGCCCCGGCAGCCCAAAAACCGGGAACTGCCGCTTGCAGATCGGATTTTACCAGGTCAACGTCATTGCCCCCAATGGCAATGGAGGAATGTCCAATAGATTTCACATCTCCACCGATAGCCATGGCCTGCGTACCATAAACTTTTGCCATACTGCCGATGGCTATCGACTGTGAATATCCAGCGGCATCTGCCGGGTTGGTAGTGCCCTTTCTGATGATGTTTGCTTCCGCCCCGGAACCAAGAACCACATCGCCCCGGGAGCCGTAAGAATGAGCTTCCGATCCCATGACAACGGCGCCGGAGCCATCCTCACCATGGTACTTGGATACCGTACTCGTCGCCTGGCGGCCGATGACGATATCCCCGTTTTCCGTCGCTGTTGCATTATTCCCGATGGCGATGGTGCTCGCAGTAAACTGATCACTGGCCCGCTTCTGACCTAAAGCCTGGGCCCCCCGTCCTATGGCAACACTGTTTTCAGCAGTCGCTCCTGACTTTGCCTGCAACCCTGCCACAAAAGAATTCACCCCATCAGCCTCTGTCAAGGTTCCGACAGCGGTAGCATGGCCTGCGGTCGCCTTAGCACTGTCACCTATCGCCACGCTGTCACCGCCGGTAGCGGAAGCACCCGGCCCATACTGCGTATTTGCCTCCACCACGCTCGGCATCAGGCATCCGGTAAGGGCAAGAGCACACAGAAATGCATGGAAAGGCAGGCTCTTTTTTTCAGAAGCCACCCCCCCCATTTTTTCCATTGCTACCGGCAATTTCTGAAACCACTACATAGCAGCGCTTCACCCGGCTCCAAATGACTTTGTAAATCTGATTCATAATTTTCCTCCCTCATAAATTTCATCCTTAAAAACAGATGATGGGATATACTCCAAAAACAGGAGTTACCATTCATCAATCAAAATCATTATAGTTCAAAACTCCCATAAATCAAAGAACAATCACTTTTATCAAAACAACCGGCTTCTATTTTATATGTAATGAATTATTTACCGGCTGCGATATGCGAACCGTATATGTCGCGGTAATCACCCTTTTCTTTATTGCCTTCATTATTGACACGGACGCGTTCTACTTTATTCCTGTCATTATCTTCGCCGGAAATACGGTCTACCCGGAAACGATAAGCTTCTCTTACCTTTTCCATCTCAGGACCAAATTCTTCCATAGCTTTACCCATATTTCCATCAACAGGCGCCCCATTCTGCAGCGCGCGGTAAATAATGGCCGCAAATTCATAGCGGGTCATGGTACGATCCCCTTTGAATTCACCATCCGGATAGCCTTCCAAAAGACCTCTGTCCGCCAGTGATTTCACATAGGAATAGGCCCAGTGGTCTTTCGGCACATCGGGGAACTCTACATTCCTTACAGGCTGTCCCGCCATCTGTCCGATGATCTGCCGGAACTGTTCATTTTGCGCTTCCAGACGGGTAACCGCATCTTTCAGGTCAACAATTTCTTTTGCCATAGCTACTTTGGATGTAGACACATGGTTGCCCTGTCCCAGCTTTACGCTGACTCCGGCATTCACCATGTTTTCTCCTCCGCCGAAAGAGCCTCCCACGCTGAACATGGTGTCTTCATTGGGACGGTAGAATGCGCCTACCGATACTGCATGGGCGTCTTTGTAGTTGCCGTAGCCGGCTGCCACATCCCACTTGTCATCGGGGTCAAAGTCCAGCGGATGGAGAGCCGCCAGTGCTGCCGCTCCCGCTCCTGCACGGTTCACACGGGTTCCCAATTCGCCTACTTTATTGGTTACATTTTTTATATCCTGCGTGGAAGCGATGCCGGAAACGGAATAAGTGCTGCCGTCATTACGGGTGAAGTTCAAGGTATTCCCGTCAAGTGCTGCGGATGATGTATAACGATCCTTCAGGCCGGTGATGGTCGCTGTCGTTCCGTCATTATTTATCAAGGTAGCACTGCCTGTACCATTCGCAGCATAGGTAGCCGTGCCGCCGGTTACTACCGTGTCTTTGGCATTGACGGTATATGTCGTCGTATTCCCGGTTTTCTTGGATGTTACGGTTACATTGTCTCCCGCTTCTACCTTTGTCTTTTCAATTCCCAGACTGCTTGTATCGACGGACAGGTTATATCCGACTTTCTTGCCGTTTTCCACTTTATCCGTAATCTTTACTGTCCCGTCCGTAGATTCCATCTTGGGTCCGCTGACAGTGTATTCTTTCCCGCCGTCGGCATTGGTGCCTTCCGTTACGGTTGCGTAATCTCCCGCTTTCACGGTGGTATGTTTCTTTTCCGCCGCTTCTGCCTTGGCTTCCACTTTCTTCAGCTGTGCCACATTGACAGCATCGGTATCTGCCGCACCGGCCGCTACACCGGTGATCTGGCGGGTGATACCTTTGGACGCATCGCCTACAGAAACGGCGTTTGCTGTCGATTTCCATACGCCTGTCGTATCGTTGGAATGATCGGCACCGGAAATATCATAACCGATTTTACCTTTTTCCGTGGACGCCACAGAACCGCTTCCCAGCGCTACCGCATCGGATACAGACGCTTTCGCACCCTCACCCATAGCTATGGAATTTTCTGCAGCGGTTTCTACAATGCCGCCGGAAACAGCAAAACTGTTCCGTGCATTTGCCTTGCTATTATATCCCATGGCGGTAGAATAGTCACCTTTCGCCTCTGACAATCCGCCGCTCGCCAAAGACCAGTTGCCTGCCGCTGTCGTACTGCCACCCATGGCTGTAGAACCGACACCGGTAGCCTGTGTCTTACTCCCCATCGCCGTGGAAGCGATTCCGGAAGCAGTGGTATCTGTTCCCAGGGCGGTAGATGACTGTCCTTCCGCTTTTGTATCACTTCCCAAGGCTACCGACCAAGTCCCGGACGCTTCCGTGTCCTTTCCTAATGCCACGGAGTCCTGCCCGGTCGCCTTCGCCTTATCACCGCCCGCTATAGCATGTGCGCCGCTGGCTACGGATTCAAAGCCGAATGCGGTAGCAGCCCCGCCGGTAGCAATCGTACCGCTGCCCATGGCGGTCTGTGCATGGTTCCCCGCCC
>OJMP01002250.1_pt1 | contig 10832 bp, 10 predicted proteins | sample 1597311 | NCBI WGS metagenome assembly OJMP01 (sample SAMEA2452134, study PRJEB22498) | human gut metagenome | biome: human feces; feature: human gut; material: feces | place: Australia | collected 2012 | reverse complement strand
GAGAACGACTGGGACGGTTGGCAGATGCTCACCGAGGAGATCGGCGGCAAGTGCCAGCTCGTGGGCGACGACCTGTTCGTGACCAACGTGGACTTCCTGAAGAAGGGTATCGAAATGGGCTGCGCCAACTCGATCCTGATCAAGGTAAACCAGATCGGAACGCTCTCTGAGGCGCTGGATGCGGTGGAGATGGCGCAGAGAGCAGGGTACCGCGCCGTCATTTCACACCGGTCCGGAGAGACAGAGGATGATTTTCTGGCAGACCTTGCCGTCGCGACAGGCGCCGGCCAGATCAAAACCGGAGCACCGTGCCGGTCGGAGCGGAATGCGAAATACAATGAGCTTCTCCGCATCGAGGAACGCCTCGGTGAGGAAGCGAAATACCGGAATCCGTTCCCGCAAAAGGGAACCGGCGTAAGAGAATGGTGAAAAACGGCGTAAAATAGGCAAATAACAGTTGAAATCGTTCTTCCGCTATGGTAAAATAATATAAGTTGGCCGTAGGAGGTGTAATTGTGGAAATTTTAAGAACGATTTTGACAGTCATTTATGTCATTGATTGTATTGCTTTAACCGTTGTTGTATTGATGCAGGAAGGAAAACAGCAGGGTCTCGGTGCTATCGCAGGTATCTCAGACACTTACTGGGGAAGAAACAAAAGCCGTTCTGCAGAAGGAACTCTGATCCGTGCAACAAAAATCATGGCAGTTCTGTTTATTGTACTGTCGGTTGTATTAAACATGAATTTTTAGCAAAGTAAAGACATCCTTATTCCCACGAGAAGGCGTAAGGGTGTCTTTTTCTACAAAGAGGAGATAATAGATGAAAGATAATAAGAAGAAAAAAGATCGGAGGAAATATCCGCAGGGCAGCGCGGCGTCCCATGCAGGACAGAACAGCGGGAACCATGGCGGTCATGCGGGCCATCCGCGTTCCAGAAGTTCGAAACTGCTGAAAAACCGCAAGACGCTGCTCATGGATCTCGTAAGCTCGAAAAACTATGAGCCGATGCGTCTGAAAGACATTGCCATGCTGCTGCAGGTGCCGAAAGCAAAACGGTCGGAGCTTGCGGAGGTTATGGAAATCCTGGTAAAAGAAGGAAAAATCGATGTGATCTCCGACGGCCGTTACCAGAAGAGCCGCGGTGCATCCACAACGACGGAAAAACGGGAAAAAAAAGACCGCCGCGCCGGAGAGCAGGGCAGAAGAGGACGCGATGACCGATTCCGCAGAAAGAATGGAAAGGACGGCGACACAGAGAAGAAGCCGCGTATCCAGACTGTCGATATCCAGGCAGTCGTGGACGCTTACCAGATCCCGGAGGAGTTCCCGGCACGCGTGATCACACAGGCAGAAAAATGCCCGGAGGAAGTAATTCCAAACGATTACAACGGCCGTCTCGATCTGAAAAGCTGGCAGATGGTGACAATCGACGGCGAGGATGCCAAAGACCTCGATGACGCCGTATCCGTCACAAAAGCGGGCGATACGTGGACGCTTGGCGTTCATATCGCTGATGTCAGCAACTATGTGCAGGAAAATTCCGCCCTCGACCGTGAGGCGTTAAAGCGCGGCACCAGTGTTTATCTGGTGGACCGGGTGATTCCCATGCTGCCCCACAAGCTGTCCAACGGCATCTGTTCCCTGAATGAAGGACAGGAGCGCCTGGCACTCTCCTGTATTATGACGATCAACGAGAAAGGCCGCATGATCGGCCATCAGATCGCTGAGACGGTGATCCGCGTGGACCGCCGCATGACCTACACCGCCGTCAATGCAATCCTGACCGAGCCGGAAGCACATCCGGAGCTGCTGGAGGAATATCATGAGCTGGTTCCGATGTTCCGCCAGATGCAGGAACTGTCTGCACTGATCCGGAGCTGTCGGAAAGAACGCGGAGCAATTGATTTTGAATTCCCGGAGAGCAAAGTAATTCTTGATGCAGAAGGGACGCCGGTGGAGATCCGCCCGTATCCGTCGAACGTGGCAACACGGATGATCGAGGACTTCATGCTGATGGCGAACGAGACCGTGGCAGAGGAATACTGCACACGCGAAATCCCGTTCTTATACCGGACGCATGACAAGCCGGACGGAGACCGCATGGAGGCAACGCTGACGCTGATCCGTGAACAGGGCATCAAAGTCGAAAAGCGTTCCCATGAGATTACGCCGGGTGAGGTGCAGAAGATTCTCACCAGCATCGAGGGAACCCCGGAAGAGCCGCTGATCAGCCGCCTGCTGCTCCGGTCGATGGCAAGAGCCATTTATACCCCGGAATGCAGCGGCCACTTCGGACTGGCAGCGTCATATTACTGCCATTTTACCTCACCAATCCGCCGTTACCCGGATCTGCAGATCCACCGCATTATCAAGGATGATCTGCGGGGACGTCTCGACAAGGGCGGCAGAATCGGCAAATATTCGTCCATTTTGCAGCATGTGGCGGAGCAGTCGAGTGCGATGGAGCAGCGTGCTGCAGAGGCAGAAAGAGAGGCTGTGAAGCTGAAGAAAGCCGAATATATGCTGGAGCATGTCGGCGAAGAGTACGACGGCGTCATTTCCGGCGTGACCGGATGGGGCTTCTATGTGGAGTTGCAGAATACCGTTGAGGGACTCGTTCACATCATGACACTGAAAGACGATTATTATAATTTTGATGAAGAAAATTACCGTCTGGTCGGAGAGCAGCACGGAAGAGTATTCCGCCTTGGTGAGCCGGTGCGTGTCCGTGTACGAAACGCCGAGCCTGCCAACCGGACAATCGATTTTACGTATGTAGAAAAAGAAACCGAGACAGAATAAATCCCTGGAGGAAAAAGCTATGGCAAAACAAAAAGGAAATCGAATGATTGCCAACAATAAAAAGGCATATCATGACTATTTTATCGAGGATAAATATGAGGCCGGTATTTCCCTTGCCGGTACCGAGGTAAAATCTCTCCGTATGGGAAAATGCAGCATCAAGGAGTCTTTCATCCGCATTGAGCGTGATGAGGTATTCATCTACGGCATGCACATCAGTCCGTACGAGAAGGGCAACATATTCAATAAAGACCCGCTGCGCATCCGGAAACTGCTGCTGCACGACTATGAGATCCGCAAACTTGAGGCGCAGATCAAGGAAAAAGGCTACACGCTCGTTCCGCTGCAGGTGTATTTTAAAGGCAGCCTCGTAAAAGTCGAGATCGGTCTGGCACGCGGTAAAAAACTGTATGATAAACGGCAGGATATCGCAAAGAAGGATCAGAGACGTGAGGCGGAGAGAGATTTCAAAGTTAAAAATCTGTATTAAAAATCCTTGACAAAAAGTATGGGGAAAGACTATAATACAATATACGGCAGTTGAAAGAGAGCTTTCACTGCACCGGGACGATCTGTTTGCGTCCCCGTATCAAAGAAAAGCGTCTGTAGAACCAGCACGGGCTTGTACTGGTTTCGACGGGGGTTTTGAAGTTTGGGAAGCCATTCGTGGACTCCGGGACCGCGTCATCAACCTGGAACCTAAATTTAAACGCAGACGATAATTACGTAGCGTACGCTGCCTAAGTGCGGCGTTGTCAGCTGAATAGTTTTCCGCGGCTATTCTCCTGGCATCAAACAGATGCGGAGCACTTCGTTTCCAAAGCTTTGCGGAGATGGAAGATTTTATGAAGCTACCGAAGCGGCAAGCCTGTCATCCGGCGTGCCGATGGGGGAACCTTTAATAGAATGACTGTAATGGGAGATGCCTGAATGAATAGGCTTTCGGACAGGGGTTCGATTCCCCTCAGGTCCATACCTGAAAAACCGCTAAAATCCAGTGTTTTAGCGGTTTTTTTGTACATTTTGGGTAGAAAAAACAGGGCAAAAATAGCGTTTTAGACCGTTTCAGACCGAAAAAAATGGGGTCAAAATCGCGGTCGAAAATTAAGGGGAAAAGGAAAAATTTTCCATAAAAAAGTCGATTTTCTGATAGAAAAATGAAAAGGGGAGCAGATATGCAGTTACTAATCAAACAACGTGTATTTTCCTGGTCAGACACGTATGATATCTATGACGAGCAGGGGAACCAAAAGTATTTTGTGAAAAATGAATTTATCTCGCTGGGACACCGTCTGCATGTGTACGATGCGGCGCATAATGAAATTGGGTTTATCAAACAGAAATTATTTTGCTTTCTTCCGACTTTCGAAATTGAATGGAACGGGCAGTTAATGGGACATATCGAAAAACGTTTTGCACTGTTCCGCCCCAAATACGATGTAGATTTCATGGGATGGCGTGCAGAAGGTGACTTCATGGGATGGGATTACGATGTATATGAAGCCTGCAGTGCAGTCGTCCACGTACATAAAAAACTTCTGAGCTGGGGTGACACGTATGTCATCGAATATGATAATCCGAGCAATGAAATTCCGGCATTATTACTGGTGCTGGCGATCGATGCGGCAAACTGTTCACAAAATAATGGATAGCTGGCAGTGTCTGGAATGGCGTCAGGGGAGATGCGGATATGAGAACTTTGGGAAATATTCTGTGGTTTATATTTGGAGGCATGTTCGGCGGACTTGCATGGATTTTTGCAGGATGCATCTGGTGTATTACGATTGTTGGAATTCCGTTTGGACGGCAGTTTTTCAAGATGGCAAGGCTTTCGTTTATGCCATTTGGCACGAGTGTAATTGGATAAAAGGTGTATGGAAAAAGATCGGGTTACCGGTCTTTTTCTATGCGTATCATGAGGCGGCCATTCCTTTGATGCAAATAGAAACATGATAAAAGTATTGCGCAGCAGAATAAAGTATGATACCATAAATTTACAGAAAAAATAAAGAAACGATAGAATATTCAGTATTAATTAAAAAATCAGGAAACAGAAGGGGGGAAGTTTATGAAGATAAGACAGACAATCTTTTTATTACCTTTGTTTTTGCTGGCGGGCTGCGCATCTGCAGGAGGATCACAGAGCAGAGATCTGGATTTAAAGGAACTCTGTACAGAGGAGCAGGTTTTCCAGTATGCGGATTTTGAATGGGGAACGGATTCGGAACAGCTTTTCAAACAGAGCTCCCTGAAGTTTGATGAAAAAGATCTGGGACAGGGTGATGAGAGCAGCACAAAGACATACGAGAGCAAAGAAAAATTTTCCCTGGAAAATGCAGAATCTAACATGGATCTGGAATTTTCGGACGGTCAGCTGAGTCAGGTTTCCTTTACTTTTGACATCGAACAGGATGCCAATACATGGATTCAGAAAGAAGTAGACGAACTGAATTCTTTATACGGCGGAGGAATTGCAACTGGACTCGGAAATCAGATTTATCAGTGGCAGGGGGAGCAGGATACGGTTCTGCAGCTGACGGCTTTTACGGAAGGGGATGAAAGCGCAACCGTTATCTTAAGCGTGGCATCGATGGAATACTCGATTGGATCATAAAATTGACAGATACGGGCGCATCAGACGGCAATGTCTGGTGCGCCTGCTTTTTTGTGAAAAAACTTTCCAAAGCTTTTAAAAGCCAGAAAGATAGAATGACAAAAGTGTCACAGATGTGATATAGTAATAGAATAATGTGAAAAAGAGAAGGATTTGACAAAAGAGATGGAGTTAGGAAATTTTCAGAAATCAGTAGATTCAGATGAAATCAAAACAATGGCATTTGAAATCATCGGAGAATCGGTAAAAGCAGTTTTCCGCATCTGCGAGCAGTGGGGCGAGGCGGAAGATGAAGTGCGGGAGTACGATGTGTATGTGATCGAGACAGATGCAGGAAAATATACACTGAAGAAAACCGGCAGCAAAGAAGCGCAGATTTATGTGCAGTATCTGTCAAAAGGAGAGTTTCACGTACCGCAGTATGTCGGCATGCGGCAGGCAGAGGATGCGGACTGGATCTGCATGAAGTATGTAGAAGGAAACGACATGCGGGATATGACGGACGAGACAACAGAAAAAGCGGCAGAAACCTTAAGTAAAATTCAGTCGTATTTCTGGACACCGTCGATGGACAAAGCGCCGGAAAATGAAGTGGAGCAGAGATTTGTCGAATACTGGAAACGCGTTCTGCGCCGAGCATCGTCCGTAGCGGATGATCCAATTCTGCGGAAAGCGTATCAGATGTTCCTGGACCGCCAGCTGACCTGTCCATGTACGATGTCAAACGGTGATTTCCTGCAGTGGAATGTGATCTATGACGGCGAAAATGTTGTCATGATTGACTGGGGATTTGGTGGAATGATGCCGTATTGTCTGGACATTGCAAGATTCCTGGCACATGCGACCGAGACACGGAGTACTTTCCCGTTCTACATGAACGATGCACAGAAAGAGCTGTTTCTGGATCGGATGTATGAAGCGTTAAAGACAAAGATTTCACGCGAACAGTTCAATCTGGATGTGAAGCTGGCCACGCTGAATGAGTATATCGAGTTTGTGGAAGCAGAAGAGGACGAAGACGGCTGGTATCTGGAGCATGCACAGGCGCTGGCAGAGGAACTTCTCAATTTGTAAAAAAACGGATTGCATTTATCTGTAAGTTGTCCTATAATAGGGAACAGAAAATAAAAAGAAAGAGCACCATTGGTGTAAAGGTGAGGGAATGTTTCTGCGATAATCGACTTTAAGAAAAACACAAAGAACGGACAGCCTGGAAAACAGGCCTGTTTTTCGTGTACGCTTAAAGACGAGAATCGCTGAATCATTTCCCTTTTTTATGAGAATAGAACAGGGATATTTTTTTGCGGGTCTGTTTTGCGTACGCAGGACAGGCTCGTTTTGCGTAAAAAAGCAGAAAAGAGGCTGCCGGAGCAAAGGGGGCTTCTGTATGATGCAGATAAAAAAATTAACACTGACACATAAAAAAGATCTGCGGGTGATTCTCGAAGATTTTCAGCTTGTACTGAATGACGGAGATAAGGCCGTTATCATTGGAGAGGAGGGAAACGGAAAATCGACGCTGCTGAATATGCTGGCCGGATTGGAAAAGCCGTCAAAGGGCGAGATTGTGATTGCAGGAAAGCATACGATCCCGCACTGACGGAAGATTACATCGAATCCACAGGCGAGCGCATCATTGGAAAGGAGCGGCTTGGATATCTGCCGCAGGAACTTCCGGAGGCGGAGAAAACGAAGACGGTGTATGAGTATTTCTATGAAAAAGAAAAGTTCTGGGATCAGACACCGAAGGATCTGGCGGTGCTGGCAAGAAAATTTGGTCTGACGGAAGAGTTTTTCTACCGGGAACAGCAGATGAGTGAGCTTTCCGGCGGCGAGAAGGTGAAAGCGCAGATGATGCGTCTTCTCATGGAGGATGCCACGGTCCTTCTGCTGGATGAGCCGTCAAATGATATTGATCTTGCGACACTGGAACTTCTGGAGAAACTGATCCGCGAATGGGAGCATATTGTTGTTTTTATTTCGCACGATGAAACGCTGATTGAAAACACGGCAAATATGGTCATTCATATTGAACAGATTGTGCGGAAGACAAAATCGAGATACACGGTTGCGGAACTTCCCTATCGGACGTATGTAGAGGAGCGCCTGCAGAATTTCGAGCGCCAGGAACAGAAGGCGCAGAGTGACAGGAGAGAGAAAGCGCTGCGCGATGAGAAATACCGAAAGGTATACCAGAGCGTGCAGAACGCCTTGAACAACTGTTCCCGTCAGGCACCGTCCGTGGCGAAAAATCTGAAGGACAAAATGCATACCGTAAAGGCGATGAACCGCAGATTTGAAAAAGAAGATGCCCGCATGACAGAAATGCCGGAGCAGGAGGACGCGATTTACTTCCAGCTTGGAGGAGCAGAGGCAGCCATGCCCGCCGGGAAAACGGTCATCGAATACCGTCTTCCGAAACTGGAAACGCCGGATGGAGAGCGGGTTCTGGCGGAAAATATCACCTTAAAGATAAGAGGACCGGAAAAAATATGCATTGTCGGCCCGAACGGGGCAGGCAAGACAACACTGCTGAAAAAGATTGCGACAGAGTTGAAAGCACGGGAAGATCTCCGCGTAGATTACATGCCGCAGAATTATGAGGATCAGCTGGATCTTTCCATGACGCCGGTCGATTTTCTGGATTCCACCGGGGAGAAGAGTGAGAGGACGAAGATACGAACGTATCTTGGGTCGCTGAAGTACACGGCAGACGAGATGGATCACCCCATCCGCGAACTGTCCGGCGGCCAGAAGGCAAAAGTATTGCTTCTGAAAATGAGCCTTGGCAATGCCAATGTGCTGATTCTGGATGAACCAACCCGAAACTTTTCACCCTTATCGGGACCGGTCATAAGAAAAATGCTCCGCGAATTTCCAGGCGCCATCATCAGCATTTCGCATGACAGGAAGTATATCGGAGAGGTGTGCGGGAAGGAGTATCTGCTGGAAAAAGACGGACTCAGACTGATCAGAGAAGAAAAATAAAAATATTCGATAACGAAAAATACGACGGTGGCTGGCCGTCGTATTTTTCCGTGGAGAGATTATGTTTGTCTTAAGAGAAGGTTTCACAGCAGATTCTGTTCCGGTGAAGTCGGGAAAAATGTTGATTTTATATTGAATTAGGTCGGGAAAAATGTTAAATTAGAGTAAGAATAACCAGGGAAAAATGTGAAATAATAAAAAAGAGAAATGGAGGAAGGTCAGCATGCGTCGATTTGCAATGGATAAACTATTAGACTGGAAGAAAAAAAGTAACAGAAAACCACTGATTTTAATGGGAGCCCGGCAGGTTGGTAAAACGTGGTTAATGAAAGAATTTGGTAAGACATATTATGAAAAAACCGCCTACATTTCTTTTTACAATAATCAGAGAATGCAGGCGGTTTTCGATACGGATTTCGATATAAAACGTATTATTATGAACCTCAATATTGAATCAGGCGTAACGATCACCCCAGAGAATACATTGATTGTTCTGGATGAAATTCAAAATGCACCGAAAGCGTTGGAATCTTTGAAATATTTTTGCGAAGAAGCACCGGAATATCATGTAATAGCAGCAGGTTCACTTCTTGGCGTGGCGCTTCATGAGGGAATATCCTATCCGGTGGGAAAAGTAGATTTACTGGATTTATATCCATTCAATTTTAGAGAATTCCTGTGCGCTATGGACGAAGAAGGGCTGGAAAGTGCATTGGAAACAAAGGATTACAATTTAATTGACAATTTTGCGGATAAATATTTGTTCTGGCTGAAAAATTATTATTATACAGGCGGCATGCCAGCAGTTGTAGATGCATTTCGCTTGAATAAAGATTATGCAGAAGTACGACAGATACAGAGTGATATTGTACGGCAGTATGAGGGTGATTTTGGAAAGCATATTGAAGCAAAAGTTCTCCCAAGAATACGAATGGTATGGGATTCTATTCCGATGCAGCTGGCGAAGGAGAATAAAAAATTTTTCTTTGGACAGATAAAGAAAGGAGCCAGAAGCAGCGAATTTGAAATAGCAATTCAGTGGCTTCTGGATTGTGGATTAGTATATAAAGTCAACCGGGTAAATGAGCCTCATATGCCGCTGAAGGCGTATAAAAATATGAATGCATATAAATTATTCGTACTGGATGTAGGACTGCTCGGAGCAATGAGTGAACTGCCAGCAGAATCCATATTGGAGGGGAACGATATTTTTGTTGAATTTAAAGGCGCGCTTACAGAACAGTACGTTCTGCAGCAGTTGATTTCAGATACCCCTTATACGCCATATTATTATGGAAATGAAAAAGCAACTTTCGAGCAGGATTTTCTGATTCAGAAGGCAAAGAGTATTGTGCCGATTGAAGTAAAGGCGGAACAGAACATTCGATCCCATAGTCTTAAAACATATTGCGAAAAGTTCCAGCCGGAAGAAGCAGTTCGATTTTCAACATTGAAGTATAAAGAGCAGGAGCGGATGGTAAATATACCATTATACGCTGTTTGCAACTTATAAATTAAAACAGCTATAAATCCCACGAAAGAAGGTGATCCCCATGCCATTTAAAATCATCCGAAACGACATCACAAAAGTTCATGCCGATGCGATCGTCAACACAGCCAACCCTTAGCCAATTTATGTGAAAACGTATCAGAGGGGCGGTTACTTTAATCAAAGCCAGACATTCCACCCGTTTTACCAGCCGGAGCAGATCAAAAAGGAAGAACTGGACAAAATTCTCGAAGCCGACAGCATCGCTGATGACAGCACAATCCAGAATGCTTTTTACGATGCCCCGACAGTTGTCTATCTGTTTGCACCGTATACCTACCCAAACGACGCACAGGACTGCTGCGTTGCAAAATCATTTACGATCAGGCAGAATAAACCGAAAAATCCCGGGAAATATGTGAACTTCCTGGGTGCTTTTTGGATGGAAATATTCTTGCAATTTTACAGCACAGTTATTATAATAAAGACAAGTTCTGCAGTAAACTCGTTTTTCGCAGAAAACGCCAGAAGCGGAGGATGACGTTCAAAAAACAAAAAAGGAGCGTAAGAGAAATGGCAAAAATTTTAATCAGCCCTTCCAAATATTTACAGGGCGCAGGGGAAATGAAAAACATCGGAACATATGCTGCAAAATGCGGAAAGAAAGCACTGGTTCTGATCAGCCAGGGAGGCTACAGACGGATCGGAACAATGATCGAAGAAAGCTTTGCGGGAAGCGACTGCAACGTTGTTTTTGATTATTTCAACGGCGAGTGCTGTGAGAGTGAGATCAACCGTCTGGTTGCTATCGTGAAAGAAAAAGGCTGTGATCTGGTCATCGGTGTCGGCGGAGGCAAAATTTTTGATACCGCAAAAGCAGTTGCCTACTACGCAGAAAAACCAGTATTCATCTGCCCGACCATCGCATCGACCGAT
>OJMP01002245.1_pt1 | contig 10845 bp, 10 predicted proteins | sample 1597311 | NCBI WGS metagenome assembly OJMP01 (sample SAMEA2452134, study PRJEB22498) | human gut metagenome | biome: human feces; feature: human gut; material: feces | place: Australia | collected 2012 | reverse complement strand
AGATCACAAAGTAAGCATCTGAAACAGCCAATCCTGTGATCAGCTGGGTGGCACTGGGAATGAAGGAAGACGGTTCCTGGACCAACAACACAGAGTTTGTGGATCATATGTATGAATTTTCCACCAGACAGGAAAAACAGCAATACAGTATGGAATATATTCGCGAAAACAGATCGGAATTCTGGAATCCCGTACATTTGCGCAAAAAGGCAAGCTATAATTTTGCCAACGGAAATCTGGGGGCCAGTGCATTTTTGAACGTGGAGTACAGCGATGGAACCCTGCTCTGGGAAATGTTTTCGCCCTGGGGAAAATACTACTGGCGCACCTGTCAGTATTGTTTCTGCTATCTGGTGTCCATGTATGTGCTGTTACTGATCGGAATGATCCTCAGCCTTCGCAATATTATCAGAGATCAGGAACCACCTGTAATGCTGATGATCTGTCAGTTGGGATTTATCGGTATCGTTGTTTTTTTAATGTTCTGGGAAGCCAGTGGAAGACAGATGTACAATCAGATGCCCGGAATCCTGCTGGGAAGTGTTCTGAGTATAGAGTATTTTTGGAAAAACTTATCACTAAAACCTCGAAAATAATAATTGACCATTATAACGCACATGTTGTACACTGTATTCGATATTATTTTATTGTATACCGAAGGGAAGTAGGGACATGCGCGAAGAATTGAATGTAGAGGAGCTTTTTGCCAGCAAGGTGTTTACCCTGGGCAAGATGAAAGAGAGGCTCCCAAAGAGTACTTACAAAGAAGTGAAGAAGATCATGGATCAGGGAGGAGAACTTTCCCTGGCAACTGCGGATGTAGTGGCAAGTGCCATGAAGGATTGGGCCATCGAGAACGGTGCCACTCATTATACCCACTGGTTCCAGCCGTTGACCGGCATTACCGCAGAGAAACATGATGCTTTTGTGACACATCCTGATGAGGATGGCCGGATGATTATGGAATTTTCCGGCAAAGAACTGATCAAGGGAGAGCCCGATGCATCTTCTTTCCCTTCCGGAGGCTTACGTGCTACCTTTGAGGCAAGAGGTTACACTACATGGGACATCACTTCCCCCGCATTTATCAAAGAGACCGCTACCGGTCCGACCCTTTGTATCCCTACAGCATTCTGTTCTTATAAAGGCGAAGCACTGGATAAGAAGACACCGTTACTTCGTTCCATGGAGGCTCTGAGCAAGCAGGCGATCCGTATCGTCCGCCTGTTCGGCAATACAGAAGCTACCAAAGTACTGCCTTCCGTTGGCGCGGAGCAGGAATATTTCCTGGTAGATTCTGCCAAGGCTTTGCAGCGTGAAGATATTATTTTCGCCGGACGAACCCTGTTCGGTGCTCCCGCCCCCAAGGGACAGGAGATGGATGACCATTATTTCGGAACCATCCGTCAGAGAATCTCCGCATACATGAAGGAAGTCAACGAGGAGTGCTGGAAGCTGGGCGTAACAGCAAAGACACAGCACAATGAGGTTGCACCTGCACAGCATGAGCTGGCACCGATCTACGCACCGGTAAATATTGCAGCAGATCACAACCAGATCATGATGCGTATCCTCAAAAAAGTTGCAAGTCGCCATGGTATGCGCTGCCTGCTTCATGAGAAACCGTTTGCAGGAGTTAACGGTTCCGGTAAGCACAACAACTGGTCCCTGACAACGGATGACGGGATCAACCTTCTTGAGCCGGGAAAAACTCCTCATGAGAATATCCAGTTCCTTCTTGTTCTCACCTGTATCCTGAAAGCCGTTGATGAGCATGCAGATCTTCTGAGAGAGTCTGCAGCAGACGTTGGAAACGATGAACGTCTCGGAGGAAACGAGGCACCGCCGGCAGTTATCTCCGTATTCCTTGGTGAGCAGCTTCAGGATGTTCTGGAGCAGCTGATCAGCACAGGTACCGCCACACACAGTAAGACCGGCGAGATCCTGGATACCGGTGTTAAGACACTTCCGGATTTTATGAAGGATGCTACAGACCGAAACAGAACATCACCGTTTGCGTTCACAGGAAACAAATTTGAGTTCCGTATGGTTGGTTCCCGTGATTCCATTTCCGAGTGCAACGTAGTTCTGAACACGATCGCAGCAGAAGTATTCCGCGATGCATGCGACCGTCTGGAAGCAGCAGACGATTTTGATACTGCAGTACATGACCTGATCAAGGAGTATGCGATCCAGCATCAGCGTATTGTATTCAACGGAAACGGATATGCACCGGAGTGGGAGGCAGAGGCAAAGAGACGTGGACTTCCGATCCTTCCGTCCATGGTAGATGCCATTCCTGCGCTGACTACAGATAAGGCTGTGAAGCTTTTTGAATCCTTTAATGTATTTACAAGAGCAGAGCTTGAGTCCAGAGCAGAGATCCAGTATGAAGGCTATGCAAAGGCTATCAACATTGAGGCCAAGACCATGGTGGATGTAGCTACCAAGCAGATCATCCCGGCAGTGATCCGTTATACAACGGTTCTTGCAGAGTCCATCAATTCTGTGAAGGCAGTGAGCGCAGCGCTTGATGTCAGTGTACAGACAAGTCTTCTGGAAAAAACCTCCGCACTTCTTGCTGAGACCAAGACAGCTATGGATAAGCTTTCCGGACTGATCGCTGAGTCGGAATCCCATGAAGAGGGACGTGACCGTGCTGTATTCTTCAGAGAGAGCGTGGTACCGGCAATGCAGGCTTTAAGAAAACCTGTAGACGAGCTTGAGATGATCGTAGATAAAGATATGTGGCCGATGCCATCCTACGGTGATCTGATCTTTGAGGTATGATCGGTTAAATAAAATACAGGAAATAAGAGATGTTCCCTGGGTGCAGCGGCATCTTTGAAATCAAATGACGGGACAGATGTAAGATCTGTCCCGTTTTTTACCTGGCGGAGAAAAAATCTGTAAGCGGTTATCCGTCATAGGATCATATAATAACTGCGGATGAGGATATCTGCGGTATTCAATCAGATTCAGGAGTAAGTATATATGATAGAATTAGAATTTTTAAAAGAACAGAACGTTTCCGAAAGCCTGATCCACGGTATCGAGGAGTTTCGAAGAAATTATAACGTTGATGAGGGGGCTGCAGCCAGAGTTACCAGACCGTCCATACCGTTCTACGGAAAAGAAATCCTGGAAATGGCCATTGCAGGACTTCTGGAAGGAGAAAATCTTCTTCTTGCAGGCCCAAAGGCCACGGGAAAAAATATCCTGGCAGAAAATCTGGCATATGCTTTTGGCCGTCCGGTTTATAATGTATCTTTCCATGTCAATACAAACAGTGGAGACCTGATCGGAACGGATACCTTTGTAAACAATGAAGTCTGCCTCCGAAAGGGCAGCATCTATCAGTGTGCCGAGTATGGTGGCTTCGGTATTCTGGATGAGATCAATATGGCAAAGAACGATGCGGTCTCTGTCCTTCATGCAACTCTGGACTATCGCCGCTCCATTGATGTTCCGGGCTATGACCGGATCGACCTTCATCCTGCGGCACGTTTTATCGGAACCATGAACTACGGATATGCAGGAACAAAGGAGCTGAACGAAGCTCTGGTTTCCCGTTTCCTGGTGATCGATATGCCAGCGCAGACAGAAGAAACCCTGGGATTTATTTTCCGCAAAATGTTCCCGGAGGCAAAGGAAAAGGCAGTGGAACAGTTTATCGGTGTATTTATGGATCTTCAGAAGAAATCCGTAAACAGTGAGATCTCCACAAAAGCGCTGGATCTTCGAGGACTTCTGGCTGCCATGAAGATTGTTCGTGCAGGACTTTCTCCCCTGGCAGCAGTGCAGATGGGAGTGGTGAACAAAACCTTCGATATTTTTGAAAAGGAGATCGTGGACGATGTAGTCCGTACAAGGATCCCGGAAGAGTGGACAAAGGACGATGTCTATGCATAAAGATCTGACAGAAGAACTTTCTATAGAAGATTACAAGATGGAGCTGGAAAACCGGATCCGTAATCTCCTCTGGACGGTAAGCGGCGACTATACACTGGATGTGAAGCCGGATGTATCGCTGTTTCTCCGCTCAAAAGAGATCGCTCTTTACGATGGGATCAAACAGGGGGCTTTTGCCAGATATTTTGACAAAAATCTGCTTGGCCTTTATCTTGTAAAAAAAATCTATCTGGATGCCTCTGAGACGGAGCTGACCGGGCTGACACAGCTCTGTATCGAAGCGGCAGTGGGAGAGCGGATCTGTGAAGAGCGCCCCGGGGTTCGCCGCATGAGAAAAAAAGCTCTGGAAGATATCCTGGATCAGGAATATGAAACCCTGCCTTCCTACGATAAGCTGTTAGACAGGCTGAAAATTGCAGTATTCCGTGATGTACTTACAGGAAGCGTACAGCCTCTGGAGAAAAAACTGTCTGCATTCCGGGATCAGATCTATGCCTGCGCAGAAAGCAGAGACACCATGGAACTGATTCGGATCATCGACAGCCTCTATAATGCGGTCATCGATCCGGACTTTGAGAAGAAAAACGGTTCCCTTGAACGGGTAATGGCGGTGACGCTGGAAGAACTGACGGAATTTGGCTGGGAAGACTACCTTAATGAAGAGATGTATGAGGAAGCTCTGGAAAATTACGTGGAAAAGCTCACAGACCGGATGACAGATATTGAAGATTCCTCGCTGACACAGGATATGGAAGAAAAACGTAAGGTGAAAAACAAGATCACGGTGATTTCAGAGGAAGCTCTTCAGAAAGCTCATACCTATGTGGAACTGAATTTTGGAAAAACCTATCTCACACCTGCGGAAGAAAAAAGAATGAACCATCTTATGTGCCGGGGAATACACGGAGACTGCAGCCTGTATTTTACAGAAGGAATCCTGAAAAATCCGGTTCGTGATAATTATCAGTACCAGTATGCAAAGCGTCTGCGTAATAAGAACATATGGATCTATCATGACAAGCACAGAATTGCAAAACGAAATATTGCCATATTGACTGAACTCCTGAAAAAAGCACTGGTGATCCGAAGTGAAAACCAGGAAGTCCTATCAGACCGGGGAACTATCGTTCCTTCCAGGCTGTGGCGTATAGGCAGAAGCGGTGAGGCAAATCTTTTTAAGAGGATTCTTCGTGGAGACAATACGGATTTTGTGGTGGATATACTGATCGATGCCAGTGGTTCACAGATGAGCCGACAGGGAGATGTGGCACTGCAGGCTTATATGATCAGCTCTGCCCTGAGCAATGTGGAAATCCCTCATCGGGTTATGAGCTACTGCACATTCTGGGATCATACGATCCTGCACAGGTTCCGGGAATATGATGATCCGGTTTCGGCAGATGAGGATATTTTCAATTATGTGACTTCCTCCAATAATCGGGACGGGCTTGCCATAAAAGCAGCGGGATACAGTCTTTTGCAGAGGGAAGAGGAAAAAAAGATCCTGATCATCTTAAGTGACGGACGCCCCTACGATGTGATCATAAACCGCCCCAATGCAAAAAATCCGGCCCCTTATCAGGGAAAATATGCCATTTCAGATACTGCAACAGAGGTGCGGCGTCTTCGGAGCCAGGGCGTCAGTGTTCTGGGGGTATTTGCAGGTGAAGAGAAGGATCTTCCGGCGGAAAAGAAGATTTTTGGAAAGGATTTTGCCTATATCCGGGATATCGGAAATTTCTCAAAGATCGTAGGACGATATCTGACAAAACAGCTGGAAACGGACAACTGAAAAAAAAAAGTATTTTATTTTAAATGTATAATATTCAATTGTAAGGAATAAGGTCACTATGTTAGCATAAAAGCTGCATAGTGACCAATTATTTGCTTATAATTATACAGAAAATTGTAAATAATATATAATATCTCAGATATAATTTCTTGCAAAATACTGCGAAATTTGCTATACTATATAACGTTACTAATTTACTAGATAAAGGGAGAGGAAATATGAACAAAAACACAGAGTTCAAACCTTACATTCCTGCGGAGAAAATCACTCCGGAGCTCACAGTTACATCTGTGATCATGGGATGTATTCTTGCTGTCATCTTCGGCGCAGCCAATGCTTACCTTGGTCTTCGTGTTGGTATGACAGTATCTGCCTCCATTCCGGCGGCAGTTATCTCCATGGGTGTTATCCGCGTGATTCTTCGCAGAAACTCCATTCTGGAGAGCAATATGGTCCAGACTATCGGTTCAGCCGGTGAGTCTCTTGCAGCAGGTGCTATCTTCACCATGCCTGCACTGTTCCTCTGGGCAGAGGAAGGACTTACAAGCAAACCAGGCATCGTTGAGATCACTCTGATCGCACTTTGCGGTGGTATCCTTGGTGTACTTTTCATGGTACCCCTTCGTAATGCCCTCATTGTTAAAGAGCATGCAACTCTTCTCTATCCGGAAGGAACTGCCTGCGCAGACGTTCTTCTTGCCGGTGAGGAAGGCGGAGCAAATGCTTCCACAGTATTCTCCGGTATGGGACTTGCTGCCATCTTCAAATTTGTTGTTGATGGACTGAAGCTTCTTCCGGCAGATGTTTCTGCAGCATTTAAATCCTTCAAGGGTGAGATCGGTATGGAGGTTTATCCGGCACTTCTCGGTGTTGGTTATATCGTAGGACCGAAGATCGCATCCTACATGTTTACCGGTTCTCTTATCGGCTGGATGGTCATCATTCCGCTGATCTGCCTGTTCGGACCTGATACATGGATGTATCCGGCAGCAGAGGGAACGACCATTGCCCAGCTTTACGCAAACGGCGGAGCATCAGCGATCTGGTCTACTTATGTTAAATATATCGGCGCAGGTGCTATCGCAACAGGCGGTATCATTTCCCTGATCAAATCCCTGCCGCTGATCGTTACAACCTTCCGTGACTCCATGAAGAGTATGAAGGGAAGCAAGAACACAAGCACAGAGAGAACCGCACAGGATCTTCCGATGCAGTTCATCCTTCTCGGTGTTATAGCAATGGTATTTATCATCTGGATCGTTCCGGCAATCCCGGTAACTCTTCTTGGTGCAGTTATCATCGTAGTTTTTGGATTTTTCTTTGCAACAGTATCTTCCCGTATGGTAGGTCTTGTAGGAAGCTCCAACAACCCGGTTTCCGGTATGGCTATCGCTACTCTTCTGATTGCTACATTTGCGATCAAGAGCTCCGGTAAAACAGGTATCGACGGAATGACAGCAGCGATCGCTGTTGGTTCTGTTATCTGTATCATCGCAGCGATCGCCGGTGATACCTCTCAGGACCTTAAGACAGGATACCTTCTTGGTGCTACACCTAAGAAGCAGCAGATGGGCGAGATGCTCGGTGTTGTTGTTTCCGGTCTTGCTATCGGCGGTGTTCTGTATCTTCTGGATGCAGCATGGGGCTACGGTACAGCAGAGATCCCTGCTCCGCAGGCTCAGCTTATGAAGATGATCGTTGAGGGAATCATGGGCGGAAACCTTCCATGGGGACTTGTATTTGTAGGTGTATTCCTTGCAATCTGCCTTGAGATCCTCCGTATCCCGGTAATGCCTTTCGCAATCGGTCTTTACCTTCCGATTTACCTGAACGCAACCATCATGATCGGTGGTATCGTTCGTGGATTACTTGACCGCAGAAAAGGTGTTGACGAAAAAACCAAGACAGCTCAGGCCACAGATGGTACTCTGTACTGTGCTGGTATGATCGCCGGCGAGGGTCTTGTTGGAATTCTTCTTGCGATCTTTGCAGTTGTCGGTATCAGCCTTGATATGTCCGGCGTTGTAAACCTTGGAAATATCGGCGGTGTTGTGCTGATGATCATCATGATCCTGTCACTGCTTAAATTCTCTATCTGGAGAAAGAAGAAAGCCTGATGAGAAAAAACAAAAAGGATAAGAAACAGGATATCAACTATCTTGATCTGATCCCGGAAACAAACCAGTCGATCCGGTGGCACCGGGACCTGAAGCAGCGGATCATTCTTGAGATAGAGAATAAGGGTATGTTCAATACCATCGCGCAGAAGGTTTTTGGCAAGCCAAGGTTTTCCAAGGTTCATCTTGATGAAATGGGAACTTTTATCTGGCCTGAGATCGATGGAGCCAAAACCGTGCAGGAGCTTGCCCTGCTGGTGAAAGAGCATTTCGGAGATAAGGCAGAACCGCTTTATCCGAGAATCGTAAAATACTTTCAGATAATGGAAAGCTATGAATTTGTTCATTTTATAAATAAAAAGACAGAAAAATAGCATGGAGAACGGGAACGGACGCAGAATAGTGTACGGTCCCGTTCTTTTTATGACACGTCAGTGCGGGAAACTGATGCAGTTGTCATATGATACTATAGCATTTCTGGGATTTTCACAGCGGAATAGAAATATTGAGGACATTTCAAGACAGAAATTCCGGGAATTGCTGTAAAAAATGAAAGGAGCACTTTATGAGTCTTGTGAAAAAAAAGGACTGGTATCTGGATTATCTTCTGATCATAGTAGGAACCGGGCTGATGGCACTTGCCATCAATTCCGTTTTTGATGCAACCGGGCTGGTAACCGGAGGCTTTTCCGGTATTGCGATCCTGGTGAAGCACTGGACCGGTGGGATCGTAGATGGCGGGGTTCCACTGTGGCTTACCAATATCACGCTGAACATCCCGCTGTTTTTTCTGGGATGGCGGATCAAAGGCTTTTCCTTTGTAAGAAAAGCTCTGGTCGGTGAGATCTCCCTCTCAACCTGGCTTGCCATTCAGCCGGTGTGGAATATTGCGGGAGATGATCTCCTTCTGGCTGCTGTATACGGTGGTGTGATCCTGGGAATCGGCATTGGAATGGTTTTCCTTGGACAGGGAACCACAGGCGGAACGGATATGATGGCAGCACTGATCCAGAAGTATATGCGTCATTATTCCATCGCACAGATCATGCAGTTTATTGATGGGCTTATTGTGATCGTAGGAATGTATGTGTTCGGTATCCAGCGGGCCCTGTATGCCATCATTGCGGTTTATCTGGTAACAAAAGTATCCGACAGTCTGATCGAAGGTCTGAAGTTTTCCAAACAGACATTTATCGTCACGGAGAAGCCGGATGAGGTTGCCAGAGTTATTATGGAAGACCTGGATCGCGGAGCGACAGGAATCTGTGGCAAGGGGATGTATTCCGGTCAGGAGAAGACGATCATCTTCTGTGTGGTAAACAAAAAGGAAATTGTGAAGCTGAAAGAGCTGGTAGATGATATTGATCCCAACGCTTTTGTGATCGTTTCCGATGCAAGAGAAGTTCATGGAGAAGGTTTTATAGAGAAAAATTAGGCGGATTTCAACAAAAATTTGTAAATTTTTTCAGTTTTACTCTTTCATTTTTGGTGATTTTGTATTAAAATAGCCATAGATAGAGAGGGAAAGACAGAAGATAAGCATACACATAAGTGAGAAGGGATTGAACGGAATGATATCGAATCAGGTGTTACAGAATACGCTCGAGGGACTTAAAGAAATATCAAGGACGGAATTTTGTGTCATTGACACAGACGGCAAGGTACTTGCGTCTACCTTTTCTGATTTTGAGATCCAGCCGGCAGATATCCAGGCTTTTGTAGAATCCCAGGCGGACAGCCAGCTTGTCAAGGGATTTCAGTACTTTAAGGTCTGTGATGATTATCAGTTGGAATATGTCCTGGTAGCCCACGGAGATGATGAGGATACTTATATGGTAGGCAAGCTTGCAGCCTTCCAGATCCAGAATCTGATCGTTGCGTACAAGGAGCGTTTTGACAAAGACAGCTTTATCAAGAATCTTCTTCTTGATAATCTTCTTCTGGTGGATATTTACAACAGAGCGAAGAAGCTTCATATTGAAGCAGATGTCCGTCGTGTAGTTATGATCCTGGAACTGAACCAGGAGAAAGATCACAGCTCTGTAGAGAGCGTGAAAAGCCTTTTTGGCGGAAAGAGCAGAGATTTTATCACTGCTGTTGATGAGAAGAGCATCATTATAGTCAAGGAACTGGAAGAGGGAGAGGGCTATCCGGAGATGGATAAGCTGGCTCATACGATTATGGATACTCTGGATCTGAATAAAGATGGTGAGGATGTCCACATGGCATACGGTACCATTGTCAATGAGTTGAAAGAAGTTTCACGTTCCTACAAGGAAGCGCGTATGGCCCTTGATGTAGGCAAGATCTTCTTCGGAGACAGGGAAGTTATCGCATACAGCTCACTTGGAATCGGACGCCTGATCTATCAGCTGCCTATTCCTCTGTGTAAGATGTTTATCCGCGAGATCTTTGACAACAAATCTCCGGATGATTTCGATGAGGAGACACTTGTCACCATCGATAAATTCTTTGAGAACAGTCTGAACGTATCTGAAACTTCACGTCAGCTGTATATCCACAGAAATACGCTGGTATATCGTCTGGATAAACTCCAGAAGAGTACAGGCCTTGATTTGAGAGTGTTTGAGGATGCCATTACATTTAAGATCGCGCTGATGGTTGTTCGATATATGAAATATATGGAGACATTAGAGTATTAATAGTATTCGGAATGCAGGATGATAGTTTGATATATTAAGGCAACATATTAGAACTTTTAAACTGCCGCTTATTCCTTCCCGGAATAGGTGGCAGTTTTTGTATGAGCGTTTTTCATCATGGAATATTGTTGTAAATGTCCCTCCTGTTTGGAAGCATTCACGAAGTGTGTTACTGAGAACGGAGTGAGCAGTAACGAATTCACATGAACTTCACAGATAACATCCATGACTCTATTGTAATTTTGGTATTTTTACGTTAAAATAAATAATTTGAAGAGGGCTGTTGATTACTGTTCACTGGTAATGTCCCGCGAGGTGTTTTTTGTGAGCGAAGGTCACAGAAAACCCGAGACATACCGCG
>OJMP01002230.1_pt1 | contig 10913 bp, 2 predicted proteins | sample 1597311 | NCBI WGS metagenome assembly OJMP01 (sample SAMEA2452134, study PRJEB22498) | human gut metagenome | biome: human feces; feature: human gut; material: feces | place: Australia | collected 2012 | reverse complement strand
AAACGAGACGACCGAAGTCGTCTCGTAAAAAGTCTAACTTTTTGGGGTCACCTCACATTAGTGGATAGCCTTTTTCTTTTATAATGATTTTACATTTTACTTTGTAAGTTTCATTTTCTTCTTAGCACTCCATGGACCATACTTCTTTTTTCCATTGATTACTGTGAATGCTCTTGCCTGTACATAGTACTTCTTGTTCTTCTTAAGTTTCTTAAATGTAAGCTTATTACGTTTGAATACCTTTGTAATAGTCCTCTTAGCCTTAAACTTCTTAGTTGTTGAAACTCTTACTTCATAGCCCTTAGCACCTGCAACCTTCTTTAATGAAATCTTTGCTTTAGTTGTTCTCTTCTTCTTTGTTGCCTTTGTTACTTTAGTCTTGCCAACTTTTACATTAATATCACTTGAAGCACTTGGTGCTACAGTTGTGTTGCCACCATTACCAATGTCTGATGTATTTTCACCTGACTTAGTTGTTGGTGCCTGTGTTGCATCTGACTTAGTTGTTTCGTCAGCCTTTGTTGTTGCCTGTGTTGTTTCTCCAGGTTTTGTTGTTACCTCAGTCGTTCCACTAGGGTTTATAGTAGGTGCCTGAGTTGTTGTTTCACTAGGTTTAGCTGTTGTTGGTGTCGGTTTAGTTGTTGTTGTAAGTTCAGGTGTTGTTGTTGGCTGATTAGCTACTACAACTTCTTTTGTTACACCCTTTGATTCAATTCCATTTAATCTTGATGTTACCTTAACAATATGTGTTCCAGCATCAATATTGTTGTATGTATATGTTCCGGCTGATGCTAAGTTTATATCCTTAACCTTGCCATCAATGTAAACCCAATATGTCTGTCCGTTATCTGCACCTGTCCATGTTACTGTAACAGTATTATAAGTTGGGCTTTCTACAACTAATCCTTCAGGTTCAACAGGCATATAAATGTCTGTTCCCATAATTGCTACTTCTGAAATCTGATATCCCCAACTGTAACTACCATCGTTAAGTTTAACTCTTACATATCTTACTGTATCGTAATTATATGTTGAAGGGTCAATCTTATTTTCCATAACATCTTTGTACTTAGCATCCTTAACATTAATCATTTCCTGGAAGTTCTGTCCATCTGCTGAAAACTCAACTGTATAAGTCTTAGCATATGTATTGTCTGCCTTAAATGCTATTAAAAATTCTTCAATATTAGAAATTGGATAATTTTCTCCAAGGTCCATATTGATTGTTGCCGTCTGTGCTCCATGTTCTGTGTGAACACAAACACCGTTGTTATCTGATACGATACCATCTGTTAATGATGATACATCCTGGTTTCCTTCACCTTCGTATACCTTGTCAACAGTTATCTTTGCTCCCTTTGAAATATTTCTTACAGTGTTAATGTAATCCTTTAATGAACCGTCATCTACTTTAACTTCCTTTGAGATGCCCTTAGATGTTAACTTGTTGTAATATGAAACTACCTTAACTGTATATGTTCCTGCATCTAAGTTATCAATTGTATATGTTCCTGCAGTTACTCTGTCACCTACAAGGTTGTTGTTTAAGTATACCATATACTTGTAATCATCCTGATTTTCACCGGCTTTAATTGTATATGTAATCTGGCAATACTTATCAGATTTTACTGTTACTTCTGCAGGATTATCACAGTACTGTAATTCTGCCTTCTTAGCATTCTTATCTGTACTTAATGCTGCAATTTCTCTTACCTGAACACCCCATGTGTATGCTTCAGGATAATAGAATCTAATGTATCTTACTGCGCCTGTTACTCCTGTCATATCCTGAGTATCTATACAATTCTTGTTTTCGCAGGCATCCTTTACAGAATCTCCTGTTACTTTTTTAACTGTTTCAAAATCAACTCCGTTAGTTGAGTACTGGATTTCGTAACCGTTAACAGGAGTATCTCCTCCATTGTTTTCTTTGTATTTTACAACTAACTTATCAATAGTTGCGCTGTCATAAGCATCTCCTAAATCAAGTGTATAACTTGTTCCTGTTGTGGCAAATGCTGTAGCAATATGTTTGCCTTCAAAGTTACCATCTGTAATGTCGCTTTCGCTACCGCCTTCACCATTCTGCTTATTAGGAAGTGCTACAACATTCTTACCTAATCCAATGTTAAATTGTCCGTCTGCAACCATTTCTTCTACAGTTATAGGTAAAACTGTCACTTCACATGTTGCCTCAAGCTTACCTATCTTAGCTGTAATAGTTGTTGTTCCCTCTGACTTAGCTGTTACTGTTCCTGCATCATTAACTGTTGCAATCTTTTCATCCTTTGATGTCCATGTAACTGTTGTGTCATCTGTTGTGTTGCTTGGATTAATTGTAAGCTTCAATGTTTCTGAAGTCTTATTCTTAATTTCAAGATTCTGTGGAGCAATTTCAATTGATGTAATATGTACAGGATCTGTTACTGTAATCTTACATGTTGCTTTCTGTCCGTTTGCAGCTTTTGCTGTAATTGTAGCTGTTCCCTTTGAAACACCTTCAACTAAACCGTTAGCATCTACCTTGGCAACACCTGCATTATCACTGCTAAATGTAACTGACTGGTCTGTTATTGCTGAAAGCTGTAACTTGTTTCCAATTGCTACTGTTGCTTCTGTCTTATTTAATGAAATTGTTCCTTCAATAATAATATCTGACTGAACAGGATCTGATAATAACATTCCCTTTCTATATGTTACAGCCTTAATTGTTACTGATTTGTCTACTGTAATTGGTCCTTCATAAGTAGCTGAATCTTCTGTTGGAGTTGCTCCATCAGTTGTGTACTTAATTTCAGCACCCTTTACTGCTGTTGACATTGTTACTGTCTGTGTTCCCTTATAAGTTCCACTTACAGGTGTAATTGTTGGTGCCTTAGCCTGTACTGCACCAAATACCTGCATTTCATAAATTGAGTAACCATACTGAGTTCCTCTTGAAACACCCTGCATCTTTACGTATCTTGCCTTTGTTGCCGCAAAACTTGATGTGATTTCTCCAACCATACCATTTTCCTTAGCAACTGTTGTCCATTCTTTTCCGTCTGTAGATACCTGAATTTCGTATTTTGCCGCATAAGCTGCTTCCCAGTTAATTGTAACTGCGTTAACTGCCTGTACTGAACCAAGATCTACCTGAATCCATTCATCATCTGCTTCATTGTCGGCCTGCCATCTTGTGTCTGTTGTACCATCGAAAGCCATATCGGCTGTATTTGCACCCTTTGATGAAGATGCTGTTGTTTTCTTCTTAAGTCCTAAATTATCACTACTGCTTACTGTATCTCCGGCAATTTCAAATACTGTTGCTGAATATGCTGAATCAAGATATCCATCCTTAACTGCAACTGACTTTAATGTAGTGTTGCTTGAAATCAAAATCTTTCCTGTGTATTCTTTTGATTCTGTTGTTGGAATTGTACCATCTGTTGTGTAGTAAATCTTAGCATCTGCATCTGAGCATGATAATTCAACTAACTGTGTATCATCAAATGTTACTTTTCCTGTTACATCTTCTGTAACTTTTCCTGTTGCTAAAGCTGTAGCCTTAACTGTAGGTGTTGCTGTCTGAGTTAATTCAAACTGTTTTTCTGTGTCAATGTTAAAGCTTACAAATGCCTTTGCACCAATGTTAGCTTTACCAATCTGTTTTCCAAACTTATCTTTAATTGCTACTGTCTGTGTCTTGTCTGTAGCATTCCAAACTTCTGCTGTGTATACTGTCTTGCCGTTTGTATCCTTACGATATACAGAACCTGTAATGTTGCCTGTTACCATGTAGTCATTTGTTCTGTAGCCTAACTGATCCATTGCTGAAATAAACCATAATGTATTAGCTCTATCTTCAACCTGTACATTTGTTACGTTAGTTTCAAACTTGTCATATGCACTCTGTGCATTAGTCTGTGAAAGGAATGGCCATGTAATATGCTGCCATCCGTTATCAGGTGTTACATACTTGTCCGGATTGTGCCATGAATCATCTGCACTAACTCCGTTTGCCAAATCCTGATCAAATAATTTCTTTTCTATGTTTATTGCATAATTAGTATCATCTACTAATCCCTGATATATCTTGGCACATTTTTCCTGATTCATGCCATAGTTTGTAAGGTATTCAGAAATAGGTAACCACTGGATACCGTATACATAAACAGGCTGTCCACCAAAATATGTTCCATATCCCATTGAAGCGCCATAAATCTGACCTGTTCCCTGGAACGGATAATCATAAGCCTGATCTGCTACTCTATCAGGATGATCACCTAACCAGTTAGTTTCATCATAGTCGAACCAGTACTGCTCAATCGCTTCCATTTCTGTTGTGAAGCCGTAAGCTCCGGCATCAATGTAAGTGCTATTCTGTGATACTTCACCCCAGAGATACATACCTACCCAACTGAACAATGCTTCTGAAGCTGATTCCTGATTGTTACCTGAATCGCTGTCTGCATATCCGCCTGCCCATGAGTGTCCTGAATACTGGTCAAATGCTCTAAACTTACAGAACATGTTGCCATCATCTTCAGGTTCCTTAGGATCTGCGTAATCCCTTACAAGAAGTTCAATCATATCTTTGTAATCGTTGTAGAACTGCTTGTCGTATGTAGCAAGTACTGCTGCGCCAAACATAAAGTATCCATATGTAAAGTGGTGGTCGCAGATTGCTGCGTTGGCACCAAATGAACTTTCAGGATAATAAAGTGTTCCCCAATCCTTATTGTAGATTAAGTAACAGTCATCATCTTCACCGTCATATGTGAACCAGTCAACCATAATGCTCTTTAATTTCTTTAATAATTTTTCTCTAATTTCTGTTTCACCTAACTGGTCAGCCATAAGAGCGCTGATTGCAAGTGGGTGAACATTCTTACCTTCCCAGTAAGCATCAGCAACAGGTGCTGTGTTAATCTTAGATGCTACTACCTGGTTAAGGTATTCAACCATTTCAGTTGTATTAAACATGCTGCTGTCAGGCTTTGTAAATGTTGGAAGTAAACCTGAGAACTGCTGTGTTGTCTTGTATTCATTAGCCCAGATAGATTTCATGTCACCACGAATTGAGTAATATGTTGCATCCGGGTTATCTGCATCTGATGAATATTTCCACTGATGTGGGAATAAACAATGCATTGTTTCATTTGAGAATCCCTTTCTCATAGTCTTAGTTGTAGCTGTATATGTTGTTACAACCTTATTGTTAGCCTGATCAAATGTATAGCCAACGTGTGTGTTTGTTACAAATGCGTAACCATGTTTATAATACCGGTCAATGTCACCTTTCTTTGTCATAGCTGCAAGTGACATATAATTTTCATTCTTTGAAGGGAATGTCACCTTAACGTTATATCTTGAACCTGCAACCATTACCTTAAATGTTGTTCCTTCAGGTACGTTAATACAATAATAAGAACCATTGTTTTTAGCCTTAGTATTTTCATCATCCATTGACTTAAAACCAATGTGGTCTGTTGTAATTGTGTCCCCTTCTTTAGCTAAAATGCTATTTCCATTGCCATCAAAAAATTCTGTAATTGATGATGAGTTAATGAAAAATGTTGTGTTATCACAGAACTCACTGAAAATGTAAGGTGAACCCTTAACTACAGTTGACTTCATCTGCATTCCACTGTTGTCCATTAAACCTAACTGTACTGAGTAATCACCATAGCTTTCTACTCTGTCATAACCCTTTTTAGAGTTGTATTTTTCAGGTAATACATAGAAGTCAATTCCTGTTTCAGTAGACTGGTCTGTTCCAAGGTCAGTTTCCTTTCTTATTCCAACCCATCCTGCTGTTGCAAGCAAAACTCCAAGTCCCTTAGTTGAGAACTTAGCCTTTAATGGTGTTGAACAAAGTAAGTTACTAAATGTCTGAACCATTGCTGATGACCACCAGCTGTTTGAATCGATTGGTGTCTTTATAGTTTCTTCATTAACAAATGTTGGTAACTTGTTCTTTTCCTTATACATTTCACCTGAAACATATGAACCTTTACCATTCTTGTTGTTAATAACCTGTCTTGTTGGAAGTGGAGCGATTGTTTCGTTTTCCTTACTATCGCCTTCTCTGTATTCATAAACACTTAATTCGTTAATTCCTACACCACTACCGCTTTCAACCTTAGTATAGCCTAAGATTCTTACATATCTGACATTCTTTTGATACATGGTAACATCATCAATCATATTAGCGTATCCTCTAAGATTTCTATGAACTGTTGTCCATGTCTTAGCATCACTTGAAACCTGAATGTCATACATCTTTGCAGCATCGCTGTTAAAGTTAACAACAACTCTACCGATTTTGTATTCCTTCTGAAGGTCTACATAAATCCACTGGTCATCACCCTGATATGACGTAAATGATGATTTTGTATTTCCGTCTACTGCATTTTCAGGTTTTACATTGTTATACGCATCCTCTCTAAGATTTCCATCACTGTCATACATCCACCATTCATCACGAGTGTTTACTTCTTTTTCAGTGTCTCCACTTTTAACTATATTTGATTTTGATTTAACAGGCTTATTTAAAGCAAGATTTACACCATAATCAACCGGTCTTTCAACCACGCCGTTTGTACCATAAACCTGAAATTCATATAATGAATATCCATAAGCCGGTAAAGCCTTTTCTGTCATTAATACTCTAACGTATCTTGCCTGTCTGCCTTCTTTGTTATCAATAATCTTAGCTAAATCAATTGTCTGTTCCTTATCATCTACAACCGGTGTTGTTTCACCTGAATTAGTTGGTGCTTCAGTTGTTTCTTCAACTGTAACATCACCTGAGATTGTAACTTCACCGCTTGTAATAACTTCACCTTTAGAATTGTAAGCTCTTACAATGTACTTATGAGTTCCTTCTAATAATTTAACTTCATTATTAAGGTCAAGTCTTGAATCCTTATCAAAAGTAAATCCATCAGGTGCTGTTGCTACTTCTTCCTGACCGTTGTTTTCAACGAAAATCTTGTAAGTAACTGCTCCTGAAACTGCACTCCATGAAAAGCTGGAACTTACTGTACCATTGTCATTTTTTTTCTTTCTTCCAACACTGATTGCCATAGCTCCCGGCTTAACTGTTTCTTCAGGAGTTTCTTCTGAACCTGAACCGTTACCCTTTGTGTAAACTGTTGTCCAGTTCTCTTCATCGTTAGAAAACTGAATCTGATATGACTTAGCATAAGCTGCTTCCCATTTCAGATAAACATGGTCAAGGTCTGCTTTTGCTCCCAAGTCCACATACATCCATTCTATTTTGTTCTTGTAATCACTTTCCCATCTTGTAGATGTGTCACCATCTACTGCATAGTCTTCATTCTTACCTGAACTTACATATACAGGTCTACCTTCTGATATGCAATATGGTGTATTATCAGCCGCTGATATGTTTACAAGTTGTCCTTGAGGACATATGGTAACTACCATAGCCGTAACCAAGGTTAAAGACAATGCTTTTTTCATATTTTTTAGCATAATATTCCTCCATTCCCTAATATTATACTTAATATTATAAATTGCCTTTTTTTTATCTCAATGTTAAAAAAAGTTTTAGTTTCTTTTCAGCAAAATGCCTAATTCTTTATATAAATTTAACATTAAAATCTGAGTTTAGAGTATTATTTTTACCCTTGTTTTGTTAACTTTGCCCTAATGAGGTAAAATTAGTAAAATTGTTTTTATTAGTTAATATAAATATTCATTTTTATTGTTGTTTATACAAAAAATCACTATTGTGACAAATTCGATTTTTCTGTATTTTTTTGTCTTTTTGTGATTTCTAATATATAGAATTTCAATTTTTTTATTAACAAAAAAGAAGCTACGGAATAGTACCTCTTACTAGTACTAATCCATAGCCTCTGTTTACTTAATTATGATTACCTTCTGTAATCTTATTTTTTAACTTTAATCTTAGTTGCCTTTGACCACTGGCTTGCAACTGTCTTTCCGTTAACTTTCTTGTAAACTTTAACTCTTACATAGAGTTTTTTCTTACCTTTAAGTTTCTTAGATTTAACTGTAAATACTGCCTTCTTAGATGTCTTCTTAGCAACAACTTTCTTGAAGTTCTTTGTTGTTGAAATCTGTACAGCGTATTTGCTTGCTCCTGCTACTTTCTTAACTGAAAGTTTAACCTTGTTAGAAGATAACTTCTTAGCTGTTGCCTTAACCGTTGTTTTCTTAACTGTTGTTTTCTTAACTGTTGCTGGAGCTGCTGTTGTACTAATAGCCTTAGTTGTTGGTGCAACTGTTGTTGTTTCATTCTGCTTAGCTGATGTTGTTGTTTCATCATCTTTCTTAGAATTATCAACACCGTTCTTGTTGTATACATATAATGTAGCCTTAACTGTTCCAGCTCCATTTGTAATTACAACATCATTATACATATCTGTAAAGTTTGATAACTTGAACCAAATTCCGGCTCCGGCAACTTTAATATCTGCTTTTTTTCCATTTACTGTTATTGTTCCAAAATCAGCATCTGCAAATGATACATATAATCCTAATGTATCATCAGCTGGCTGAATATTAACGATTTCATTAATTGCTCCATCCTTGATTGCTTTATATGTATCATTGTATGTAGCATCTGATGAGCTAATAAAGTCTTCTGCTGACCAATCTTTTTCTGCTGCTACAGGTACTGTTGGTACTACAGGAGCTGGTGTTGTTGTTTCATCCTGCTTAACTGGTGTTGTTGTTTCGTCCTGCTTAGCTGGTGTTGTTGTTTCAACTGTTCCAGGTTCTACAACTGGTGTAGTTGTTTCGTCTACTGTTGCTTCACCAAATACACCAAGTTCATATACTGAAATTCCATATGCTTCTGCATTTGGGCTCCATCCTGTAGCAACTACTTTTACATACTGAGCTTCAACTTCGTCAAACTTTGTTTCTACTACTAAGTTCTTATTAGCTTCTAATCCTGAAACTGATGCTACAGGTGTATCGCCATATACTTCATCTGCGCCTGCAACGAAAATATCGTAAGCTGTTGCATTTGAAGGTTCCCAGCTAACAACAACGCTTGAAATTTTCTGAACACTTCCAAGATTTACACCAAATGTTGTGTTATCAACTGCCTTGTCTGCCTGCCATCTTGAACCATTATTTCCATCTGTAATAGCTGCCTTGTCAGCTTCTTTTGATAATACAAATGCTTCTTTTCCTTTTGCAAGGTTCTTGTCTGATTCAAGGTTAGCTTTTAATTCTGCTGTTTTGTTTTCAGCATCGATTTCTTCCTGTGTCTTTGCAGGAATTGTAATATCAACACTTCCTTCACCTGTTTTATCACCGAATGCGTTAAATGATTCAACGATAAACTTATATGTCTTACCAGCTTCTACTGTAATAGTATCTGTATCACTATAAGTTCTTGACACATTATCAACTGATGTCATAGGCTGTGCTGCTGAAACATTAAATGCCCAGCCCTTACCATCTGTACATACACCGTTTTCTTCTTTTGCTTCTTCAAGATAAGCATATGCCTTAGCTGTTCCTTCCGGATTAGTCCAATTAGCAAAAATCTTTCTTGTTGCTGCAATCTGAGCTTCGTTAGGTGTAATTTCAATGTTCTTAACTTCAACTGGTGTGTCACCCTTAACTACTTCTTCTGTTTCAAGTGTTAATGTATGCTTACCAACTGTTAAAGCTTCATTATTACCAATACCTACTATTTTCTCGTACTTTTCTGCACTTGAAACATTTGCTGTATCAAGTACTGTTGTACCATCTAACTTAAGTTCAACCTTGTAAACCTTAGTTGAATCTAAGCCTTTAACATTACATGCCACCTGTACAAGCCACTGATCATCATGTGTATTGTCTTTAACATCAATTGCTAAAGAATTTGGTGTTTCTGCATTACGTAAAACATCAATATTAGCTGTCTTTCCGTCATCCCATACACCGGCATATATTGCTGAAATACCTTCTACTGCATATCTGTTGACATCGCCTGTTACATAGCCGTCTTCAGTAAAATTAATCCAGCTATTGTTTGTAGATACCCATTCATCATCTGCGCTAACAACGTTTAAACTAAAAGTTGAAACAACCATTGCCAAACTTAACACAAATGCGAGTATCTTCTTCATTTTTTTGTTGAGTTTCATTTAAGTCACCCTCCTTTAATATTTTTTGTACTCATTTAGCTTTTACCTAAACTAACATCGTCGCTATTATACCATTACTTCTTATGCAATTCAATAATCTGAAACGTTTAAAAGTGTTTTTATTTGTGCATTTTTGACAAGCTATATATGTGACTTGTTCCTTTTTTATAACATTCCTTTTACATATGCTACATTTTCAATCTCAAAAAATATATGTTTTCCACAATTTTCTTTAGTTTTTTTTACATTTTTGACACTATTTAACCATTGTTTATTTTAAAAACCGTTTTTATTGTTTTTCTATATATAAAAGAAAAAAGAGCCTGTTTTAAAGCTCTTTTCTTCATAAAAATATTTCAATTCTGTTTTTTCACTTTTTCAATACTAGCTTTGGAGTTCTGTCTTCGTTGAATATTCCCCAATGTTTTTCTGCTTCATTAGGTCTGTTTCCACCTTTCCAAGGCTCATCGAAAGCTTCAAACATATAAGAAATAATCTGTTCCCTGTCGCTCCATTTCCAAAATTCTTCGTAATACTTCTTCTGATTTTCCTCGTTAGCCTGGCCTTCTCTCATCTGTTTAAAGTCTGCACAGTCCGTAGCCCAGCCTACTTCTGAGAAAACTATAGGCTTGCCAGGATACCATTCCTTAACTTTTTTGTACCAAGTCTTATTTACTTCAAGGGCTTCTTCTACAGTATTACCATTCCACAATGGATACGAGTGAATACTAATTATGTCAAGTTCATCTGCTAACTGTTTTAAATGCTCCCATTCGTAAACACCTTCAT
>OJMP01002228.1_pt1 | contig 10915 bp, 6 predicted proteins | sample 1597311 | NCBI WGS metagenome assembly OJMP01 (sample SAMEA2452134, study PRJEB22498) | human gut metagenome | biome: human feces; feature: human gut; material: feces | place: Australia | collected 2012 | reverse complement strand
GCGAAACGAAGACCCTGCTCCATAGCTACCGGATGGATAAGCTCGATTGTCATCTCAACGTTGTCGCCCGGCATGCACATCTCTGTACCTTCCGGAAGCTCGCAAACGCCTGTAACGTCTGTTGTTCTGAAGTAGAACTGCGGACGATAGTTGTTGAAGAACGGTGTATGACGGCCACCCTCGTCCTTGGTCAGAACGTAAACCTGAGCTGTGAATTTCTTGTGGCAGGTTACGGAACCCGGTTTAACAAGACACTGACCTCTCTGGATCTCTGTTCTCTGAACACCACGAAGAAGAGCACCGATGTTATCACCAGCCTGAGCCTGGTCAAGGAGCTTACGGAACATCTCGATACCAGTTACAACTGTCTTACGAGTCTCCTCGTGAATACCAACGATCTCAACCTCATCGTTCAGTTTCAGAGTACCACGCTCAACACGGCCGGTAGCAACAGTACCACGACCTGTGATAGTGAATACGTCCTCGATTGGCATCAGGAACGGCTTATCAGTAGCACGTACCGGATCCGGAATGTAGGAATCTACAGCGTCCATAAGCTCCATGATCTTGTCGCCCCACTCGCCGTTCGGATCTTCAAGAGCCTTCAGAGCAGAACCCTGGATGATCGGTGTGTCATCGCCCGGGAACTCGTACTCGTTAAGAAGATCTCTGATCTCCATCTCTACGAGCTCAAGAAGCTCCGGATCGTCAACCATATCGCACTTGTTCATGAATACTACGATGTACGGTACGCCTACCTGACGGGAAAGCAGGATGTGCTCTCTTGTCTGAGCCATAACACCATCGGTAGCAGCTACAACCAGAATAGCGCCATCCATCTGAGCAGCACCAGTGATCATGTTCTTAACGTAGTCAGCATGTCCTGGGCAGTCAACGTGTGCATAGTGTCTCTTCTCGGTCTGATACTCAACGTGTGCAGTAGAGATGGTGATACCACGCTCTCTCTCTTCTGGAGCCTTATCGATGTTCTCGAAGTCTACCTTTGCGTTTCCAGCAACTCTTTCTGCCAGAACCTTGGTAATAGCAGCGGTCAGAGTAGTTTTACCATGGTCAACGTGTCCAATGGTACCAATGTTACAATGGGTTTTAGTTCTTTCAAACTTAGCTTTAGCCATTTTATAACGTCCTCCTTAATTTGCGCCCCTGTATATGTGTGGGGCTAATATAGTTAATGTCAGGCTATCAATCATTATATGATATTTCACCTTGATTTACAAGCCTTTTTTAGATTTTATCATTTCTTATGATCAGCAAGAACTTTCTCCTGAACGTTCTTTGGAACCTGCTCATATTTCTCGAAGAACATAGAGTAGTTACCACGACCCTGAGTTCTGGAACGCAGGTCTGTGGAGTAACCGAACATCTCAGACAGCGGAACATATGCCTTAACCATCTTACCACCGCCGATGTCTTCCATACCTTCGATACGGCCACGACGGGAGTTGATATCACCGATTACATCACCCATGTATTCTTCTGGCATGGTAACTTCAACCTTCATGATAGGCTCAAGAAGAACTGGGTTACCCTTTGCCATAGCATCCTTGAATGCCATAGATCCGGCAATGTGGAATGCCATTTCAGAAGAGTCGACTTCATGGTAAGAACCATCGTATACATCAGCGCTTACACCCAGAACTGGGAATCCGCCAAGTACACCGGTCTTGGAAGCCTCTTCAATACCTTCGCCAACTGCTGGGATATATTCCTTAGGAATAGCACCACCAACAACGGAAGAAGTGAACTTGAAGGTTTCTTCTGCGTTTGGATCCATTGGTGTGAAGTGAACTTTACAATGTCCGTACTGTCCACGACCACCGGACTGCTTAGCATACTTGCTGTCTACATCAACAGCCTTAGTAAAGGTTTCCTTATAAGCAACCTGAGGAGCACCTACGTTAGCCTCTACGTTGAATTCACGCAGCAGACGGTCTACGATGATGTCCAGATGCAGCTCACCCATACCGGAGATAATGGTCTGACCAGTCTCTTCGTCGGTACGAACACGGAAAGTAGGATCTTCTTCTGCCAGCTTTACAAGAGCGTCGCCCATCTTATCCTGGCTTGCTTTTGTCTTAGGCTCGATAGCGATATCGATAACTGGCTCTGGGAATTCCATAGACTCCAGGATTACTGGATGCTGTTCATCACAGATGGTATCACCAGTTGTGGTATTCTTGAAACCAACGGCTGCAGCAATATCACCGGAGTATACACGATCAAGTTCGTGTCTCTTGTTTGCATGCATCTGAAGGATACGTCCTACACGCTCCTTCTTATCCTTTGTAGCATTCAGTACATAAGAACCGGATGCTAAGGAACCGGAATAAACACGGAAGTAAGCTAACTTACCAACGAATGGGTCAGTCATGATCTTGAATGCAAGAGCAGCGAATGGCTCTTCATCAGAAGAATGACGTACTACTTCGTTGCCGTCCAGATCCACACCCTTGATAGATGGGATATCGGTTGGTGCAGGCATATATTCAAGGATCGCATCCAGAAGCTTCTGAACGCCCTTGTTACGATAAGCGGAACCGCAGCATACAGGAATAGCTGTACACTCACAGGTTGCCTTTCTTAATGCTTTCTTTAATTCATCTACAGATGGCTCTTCACCTTCCAGATACTGCATCATCAGATCATCATCCAGCTCGCAGATCTTCTCTACCAGCTCGGTGTGGTAAAGCTCAGCGTCATCCTTCATATCCTCCGGGATATCAAGGATGCTGATGTCCTCACCCTTATCATCATTGTAGATGTATGCTTTCATCTCGAACAGGTCGATAATTCCCTTGAAATCATCTTCCTTGCCGATCGGAAGCTGTAAACAGATAGCATTCTTACCAAGTCTGGTCTTGATCTGCTCTACACAGCCATAGAAGTTTGCACCCAGGATATCCATCTTGTTGATGAATGCCATACGCGGTACATTGTAGGTATCAGCCTGACGCCATACGTTCTCAGACTGCGGCTCTACACCACCCTTAGCACAGAATACACCTACAGCGCCGTCCAGTACACGCAGGGAACGCTCAACCTCAACCGTGAAGTCAACGTGTCCTGGGGTATCGATGATGTTGATACGATGCTCCAGAGCGCCTGGTTTCGGTTTGCAGTTTTCCTGCAAAGTCCAGTGACAGGTTGTCGCTGCAGAAGTGATGGTAATACCTCTCTCCTGCTCCTGAGCCATCCAGTCCATGGTAGCAGTACCTTCATGAGTATCACCGATCTTATAGTTAACACCAGTATAATACAGAATACGCTCAGTAGTGGTAGTCTTACCAGCATCGATATGAGCCATAATACCAATATTTCTGGTTCTCTCTAACGGATATTCTCTTCCAGCCAAAGCTTTTTCCTCCTATTAGAATCTGTAATGAGCAAATGCCTTGTTAGCCTCTGCCATCTTATGCATATCTTCTTTCTTCTTCACAGATGCACCAGTGTTGTTAGCTGCATCCAGAATCTCTTTTGCCAGTCTCTCTTCCTGAGTCTTCTCGCCTCTCTTACGGGAGTACAGAGTGATCCAGCGAAGTCCAAGAGCCTGTCTTCTTTCTGGCTTAACTTCGATCGGCACCTGATAGGTAGCACCACCGATACGTTTTGCCTTAACTTCCAGAACAGGCATGATGTTGTTCATTGCTTCTTCAAATACTTCGATAGCGTCTTTTCCGGTTGTCTCAGCAACACGATTGAAAGCGCCGTATACAATTTTCTGTGCAACACCCTTCTTGCCGTCTAACATGATGTTGTTGATCAGCTTGGTTACAACCTTATTGTTGTAGATTGGGTCTGCCAGAACGTCTCTCTTCTGAGTATGTCCTTTACGTGGCACGTTACTTCCCTCCTTAATATGCTGCTTCGGAAACATTTCCTCAGCAGGTTTACATTAACTCGTCGGTACTCACATGTTTCCATAAAATGTGTTCGTGCGCGGTCTATATATTTTCCTGCAACCACAGGTTCAATATCACAATCCGGCACAACAAAGCAGTCCAGTATTAACTGACTGCAGTCACTTTACTGCTGTTAGTGATTCCAGTTTTAAATTTTAATTACTTTTTGTCTTTTGGTCTCTTAGCGCCGTATTTGGAACGAGCCTGCTTTCTGTTAGCAACACCTGCTGTATCCAGTGTACCTCTTACGATATGATATCTGGTACCTGGCAGGTCCTTTACTCTTCCTCCACGGATCAGAACAACGCTGTGCTCCTGAAGGTTGTGACCTTCTCCTGGGATGTAGCTTGTTACTTCGATACCATTGGAAAGACGTACTCTGGCGATCTTTCTAAGTGCAGAGTTAGGTTTCTTAGGGGTAGCAGTCTTAACAGCGGTACAAACGCCACGCTTCTGTGGTGCAGATACGTTTGTTGCCTTCTTCTGTAAAGAGTTATAACCCTTCTGCAGAGCTGGTGCGGTAGACTTCTTTGCGCTGGTCTGTCTTCCCTTTCTTACTAACTGGTTAAATGTTGGCATCCTTTTCACCTCCTGTGATATTGACTGTTGGTTGCTGTGTCTTTCAGCTTGTTGTTATGCAAAGAGCAAAGCGCTTTGCACACACTTTTTTATTATAGCATGGTGAAAAAATCTGTCAAGTGGATTTTTTCAAATATTTTTGAGCTTTTCCAAATATTTTCAACTTTATTTTTCCCATGTTTTTAAAGGCCTATTCATTTATGCATTCAGGTAATCCAGGGCAAACTGTACATAGATACCGGTGCCATGATATAACACATCTTCATCTACATCAAAAGCAGGATGGTGATGGGCAGCGATAATGCCTTTTTCTTCGTTGCGGCAGCCAAGATAACCGAAGACGCCTGGTACGGTTTCCATATACACGCTGAAATCTTCTGCTCCTGTCATCTTCTTTAACGGGATCAGGGCATCTTCTCCCATTTCTTTTGATGCGGCTCCTCTTGCGATCTGTACCAGATCTTCATGGTCATTGATCAGTGGGCTTGGACCAAAGTAATAATCTACTTCTGCGCTGCAGCCATATCCCTTTACTACCGGCTCTACTACACTTTTAATCACTTCCGGCATGCTGTTTCTGAATTCTCTGTTAAATGCACGAACCGTTCCTGTCAGTTCTGCCTGGTCTGCAATGATATTTTCCTTGGTTCCGCCATTGAAGATACCTACTGTAACCACCAGTGCATTAAACGGATTGTTGATACGGCTTGGAATGGTCTGTAATGCCTGGATAGCTGCTGCTCCTGCGATAATAGCATCTTTTCCTTCATGAGGAGCACTTCCGTGACTGGATTTTCCATGGATTTTAATGGTAAAACGGTCGCTGCAGGCCATACGCTCGCCGGACTCAAAATTTACCTTTCCGGCAGGAACTGCAGACCAGATATGCATACCGAAAATGGCATCTACTCCTTCAAGGGCACCTCTCTTTACATATTCTTCGGACTTTCTTCCTATTTCTTCTGCCATCTGGAAGATCAGCTTTACAGTACCATGGATCTCATCTCTGTGAGCGCTTAAGATCTTTGCTGCTCCTAATAACATAGAAGTATGGCAGTCATGTCCGCAGGCATGCATTACTCCCGGATTTAAACTGCAGTAGCTTTTTCCCGGGTTCTCTGTAATAGGAAGGGCATCAATATCTGCACGCAACATTACCGTCTTTCCAGGCTTGTCTCCCTTAATGGTTCCTACACAGCCTGTGATCCCTTCAAATTCCTGTACTTCCACGCCCATTTTTTCCAGTTCTTCTTTAATAAAACGGGTAGTATTTACTTCCTTTGTACTCAGCTCCGGATGGGAATGAAGATAATGTCTGCACTGGATCACGTAGCTTTCCTGTTCTTTTGCAAGTTCTTTTACGTTCATTTTCATTCTCCCTTCGCCATTTTTTCCAGATAATCTGCAGCAAACTGTGCATATTCTGCAGAACCTCTGTGAAGAATATCTTCATCGATCTTAAATTTCTCGTTGTGGACCGGATAAACACAGCCCTTTTCTTCGTCGTAGCAGCCTAAGAATAAGAATACAGAAGATGGGATCTTATCCATAATATAGGAAAAGTCTTCGCTTCCTGTTGCTTTCTTTGCCTCTTCTATGCCATCTTCTCCATACAGTTTTACAGCTGCTTTTCTTGCAATGTCTGTAAGCATTGGATCTGCGTTTACAAGAGAAGGTTCAATATAGAAATACTCCAGTTCGGCAGTGCAGCCTTCTGCAGCAGCTGTGCATTCAACGATACGGCGCATGTTTTCTTCTACCATGGCACGGCACTCTTTTGAATAGCAGCGGACCGTTCCCTCCATCACTGCCTTATCTGTAATAATGTTAAACTGGGTTCCTGCCTGGATCTTTCCAACCGTTACTACCAGGGAATTGGATGGATCATTGATGCGGCTTACAATGTGCTGTAAGTTCATAAGGATGGAACTTGCTGCCACAATGGCATCTTTTCCATGCTGAGGTTCAGAGCCATGGGAGGAAACGCCGTGGACTGTAATGATGAAGTTATCACAGCTTGCCATCAGTTCCCCGTCCTTTACAAGAACTTTTCCGCTTGGTCCTGTTGGCCATACATGCATGCCCATAGCAGCATCTACATCATCTAAGTAGCCCTTATCTACATAGTAGCGGCTTCCATAGAATGCTTCTTCTGCAGCCTGGAATAATAACTTTACAGTTCCAGGAAGATTTTCTCTTTCCTCCCATAACAGTCTGGCTGCTCCTAATAACATGGAAGTGTGGCAGTCATGTCCGCAGGCATGCATCACTCCCTCATTCTCACTTTCAAATTCTACACCGCTGTTTTCTTTAATAGGAAGGGCATCAATATCGCCTCTTAATAATACGGTATGTTTTCCAGGCTTACCGCCTTTAATAGTAGCAATACAGCCAGTGTAATCCTCAAATGTCTGTACCGGGATCCCCAGCTCTTTTAAACTGGCTACCAGGTATGCTGTAGTATTTTTCTCTTTATAAGAAAGTTCCGGATGCTGGTGCAGATAGCGGCGGTCTTTTATGATCTGGTCGCTTAATTCTTCTGCTCTTTTTGCAAAGTTCATATTTTTAACTCCTCTCCAACTTTATTTTTTAAACATATACCTGCATACCGCACCGGCAATACAGGCTTTTTGTTCTTTTACAGTACAAAAAGACTGCTGCAAAATACAAATATTTCCATTTTGCAACAGTCCCATTTTACATCAACAATATGCGTCTGTCACGCATATGCTGAATTTTTCATTTTAGAGATAGATACCGCCGCCAGGTCCTAATGGCAGGTTAAGTGCTACCCAGATGATAACCTGAATGATCCATACAATTGCAAATGTTACAGAGAATGGAAGCATATTTGCAATAATAGTTCCAAGACCTACATTCTTATCATACTTATGGGCAAATCCTAAAATAACCGGAATGTAAGTAAATAATGGAGATAATGGATTGGTAATGGAATCACCAATTCTGTATACAACCTGGGTGATCGCCGGGTCAAAGCCCATTAACATCATCATTGGTACAAATACAGGAGCTAAGATCGCCCACTTTGCAGATGCAGATCCAATGAACATATTTACAATACAGGATAAAAGGATCAGACCAATTAACAGCGGGATACCTGTAAATCCAACATTACTTAACAGCTCTGCACCTCTAATGGCAAGTACGGTTCCTAACTTGGATACAGAGAAGAAGTTAGTGAAAATGGAAATGAAGAAACACATAAATACGTAGTTGCCCATTTCAGCAAAGCCCTGGCTGATATCAGCCCATAAGTCTTTGTCATTTTTGTATCTTCCAATAACAACACCATAAACAATACCAGGGATCATTAAGAACATGGTAACTGTAAATACGATACCTTTGGAGAATGCAGAACCACCACTGGTGATGGAACCATTTTCATCTGCCAGGATCGCTCTGTCACCGAAGACCGGTACGCACATAAGAACGATCACAATAATGTAGATCAGGATAGAAAGACCAGCTGCTTTGATACCCTTTTTCTGAACATCTGTCAGGTTAGATGCAGATTCATCAAAGTCATACTTTGCAAGTTCTTCTTTATTAATTGGGAAACGATGTAACAGTACTTTCTCTACCAGGACGGTTCCTACTACAGTCAGTACTACGCAGGAAACAATGAGGAAATACCAGTTAATAGCGATGGATGCTTCATAGTTTGGATCGATCATTCTTGCTGCCTGCTCGGTAAAGCCATATGCAAGTGCATCAGAAAGGCCTAACAGAACGTTTGCACAGAAGCCGCCTGCAACTGCTGCGAATGCAGTGTACATACCAAGAAGTGGATGACGTCCAATGGACATATACAGGATAGCTGCCAGAGGAGGCAGTACGATAAATCCTGCGTCACCAGCTACGTTTAAGTTAACTCCTAAGAACATGATGACTGCAGTTACGATCCAGCCTCTTGCTTTTCCAAGGAAATTAACCATAACAGATACCAGAAATCCGCTCTTTTCTGCAACAGAGGAACCGATCACTGCTACCAGTACCATTCCAAGAGGTGCGAAACCAGCAAAGTTGGTGATAACATTGGTCCACAGATAACGGATACCGTCAAAGGACAGAAGATTGAAGATCTCAATGGTAGATCCATCTGCCGGGTTTACTGCGTTAATTCCTGCTGCGCTGCAGATTGCTGAAATAACAGCAACGATGATCGCCAGTCCTAAGAACATAGTGATCGGATCGGGCAGTCTGTTACCGGCGCGCTCGATGGAATCAAGCATGCGGTCCAGCAGTCCTTTCTTTTCTATTTTCTCATTCATAATTGTGTCTCCCTCCTACTGTAAAAAAACAGTTAAAAAAGTTTGGTATTATTTTATAAAAGTTTTATTAAAATATCAATTAAAAATTTAAGTTTAAGTCCCGACTTATTTGTAAATTTACTGTATATTACTTAATTTTATTAAGTTGTAACTTTAATTTATTTTTTGTCAATCTCACATCTTTCGATGATTGTTTTTTTATAAATACAAAAGCACAGGGGTCACGACTGCTTCAGCCGGACCCCTGTGTCCTGTATTTGATCCCATTTTGGATCGATATTTGATTAACCTTGATTATTCTTCGGTCTCGTCATCATCCTCAGATGCATCTTCTGCATCCTCAGTTTCATCCATGCCCAGAACTTCTTCTGCTACATTATCCTCAGAAATCTCATCATCTTCTGCTCCGCTTAATGCGATCTCATCATCTTCTGACATAGAGATCTCATCGTCTTCTGCAAGAAATCTGTCATCTGTATCCAGTTTTACGTTGCGGTAACGCTTCATACCTGTACCAGCAGGAATTGGCTTACCGATGATTACGTTCTCCTTGATACCGATCAGGTGGTCAACCTTACCGTTAATAGCAGCCTCGGTCAGAACCTTGGTGGTCTCCTGGAAGGATGCTGCGGATAAGAAGGAATCAGTTGCAAGAGATGCCTTGGTGATACCAAGCATTACCTGCTTGCCTTCTGCAGGCTGTTTGCCCTGTGCGATCAGTTCTTCGTTCATCTCGTTGAAGTCAAGAACATCCATGGATACACCTGGGAGAACATTGCTGTCGCCGCTCTCTTCGATACGGATCTTCTTTAACATCTGGTGTACGATCATTTCGATATGCTTATCGTTGATCTCAACACCCTGGAGACGGTATACACGCTGAACTTCCTGGATCATGTAATCCTGTACAGCACGAACGCCCTTGATCTTTAAGATATCATGTGGGTTTACGCTACCTTCAGTCAGCTCATCACCGGCTTCAAGGATCTGGCCTTCCATAACTTTAATTCTGGATCCGTAAGGGATCAGATAGGTCTTGGAATTGCCGCTTTCCATATCAGTAACAGTAATTTCACGTTTCTTCTTGGTATCCTTAATGTCTACTACACCGCCGAATTCAGTGATGATAGCAAGACCCTTTGGCTTACGTGCCTCAAAAAGCTCCTCAACTCGAGGAAGACCCTGTGTGATATCGCCGCCGGCAACACCACCGGTATGGAATGTACGCATGGTCAGCTGTGTACCAGGCTCACCGATAGACTGAGCTGCGATGATACCAACTGCTTCACCAACCTGTACAGGCTGTCCGGTTGCCATGTTTGCGCCGTAGCACTTAGCACACACACCAATGTGGGACTTACAGCTTAATACGGTACGGATCTTAACAGACTTACGTCCCATCTTGTTCAGAACCTTCATAACAGCTGCTGCACGCTTTGGTGTACACATATGGTTAGCCTTGATCACTACTTCGCCTGTATCCGGATCAGTAATGGTCTCAGCAATATAACGTCCTGTAATTCTCTCTTCCAGGTCCTCGATCACTTCGTTGCCGTCCATGAAAGCCTTGATCTCCATGTAAGGGATCTCTTTGCCTTCGCAGCAGTCAACTTCACGGATGATCAGATCCTGGGATACGTCTACCAGACGTCTGGTCAGGTAACCAGAGTCAGCGGTACGAAGAGCGGTATCGGACAGACCTTTACGAGCACCATGAGCGGAGATGAAGTACTCCAGTACGTCAAGACCTTCACGGAAGTTAGACTTGATAGGAAGTTCGATGGTGTGACCGGTTGTATCTGCCATCAGTCCTCGCATACCAGCTAACTGCTTGATCTGCTTATCAGATCCTCGCGCACCAGAGTCAGCCATCATGAAGATGTTGTTGTACTTATCCAGTCCTGTTAACAGGTCATGGGTCAGCTGATCATCGGTGGTCTTCCAGGTTTCGATAACTTCTTTATAACGCTCCTCCTCGGTAATAAGACCGCGGCGGTAGTTCTTTGCGATATGGTCTACAGTTGCCTGAGCGTCAGCGATCAGCTTCGGCTTGCTTGCAGGTACGGTCATATCGGAAATGGATACGGTCATAGCTGCTCTTGTAGAGAACTTGTAACCAATTGC
>OJMP01002223.1_pt1 | contig 10935 bp, 3 predicted proteins | sample 1597311 | NCBI WGS metagenome assembly OJMP01 (sample SAMEA2452134, study PRJEB22498) | human gut metagenome | biome: human feces; feature: human gut; material: feces | place: Australia | collected 2012 | reverse complement strand
TGTACCACAAACTGATGAGGGAATAAAAGCATACGCAAAATACGCGGCTTTTCTGGCAGAGCAGTATAAAGGGAAAATTAAGGCGATAGAGATATGGAATGAATATAACATTGCTCCGTTTAACCCTAATATGCTTGATGCAGAGCATTATGTAAAAATGCTCAAGGCTTGTTATCAGGAAATAAAGAAGGTTAATCCTGACATTCCTGTGATAGGAATAGACTGCGCAGGAGTGGATATTGATTTTATGAAAAAGGTATTTGACGCAGGCGGATATGAATATATGGACGTGGTTTCAGTACATCCGTACTATGTATATAAGGAACAGCGTTTTGCTGACCAAGAGTGGGCAAAATGGGTGCTTGAGGTTAAGGACTTAATGAAACAATACGGTGAGCCTAAAGAAATATGGCTTACGGAAGTGGGTTGGCCCACACATAAGACGGAAGAACGGACAGAGATGCTTCAATATACAGATGAGCAGCAGGGAAAATATCAGACAAGAATGTATATGACCTGTCGTGCAAATGACTTTGGTAAAAGAATATTCATGTATGGTTTTGAGGAGAAAGGTATTCAGCCCGGCAACCCTGAGCATCATTTCGGAATAGTACGCTCCGAGTATAACGTCAGAACTCCTTTGGCGGCAAAGCCTGCGTTAATAGCAGTGGCGGCAATGAATAAGCTGATTGGAAATTCCGATTATGTGGACAGTGTTTATTTTAATGAAGATACTTCCGCGCACCGCTTTACGGACAGGGACAGCAATGAGCAAACCATTGCGATATGGAGTAGTCGGGAGGATAATGTTTCGCTTAATCTTGGAGCGACAGAAGTTACAGTGATTGACTTATATGGAAATATTGTAGATACATTCAGAAGTCAAAACGGAATTTATCAATTTGATTTGAATGATGACCAATATTATATCAAGGGAAAGTTTACGGCTTTTTCAAAGGCGGATACTGATATTACAACGGAATATCCTCATGAGGTTGTAAAGGGAAATACTTTCAATATTAAAGTTGCAGATAAACAGAAAAGGAATTTAAGAATAGATGTTAAATGCGATGACGCGTTTACAATAGAAGAAAATAACGGAGTTGTAAACGGTGATGGCAAGGTTTCAATGAAGGTTATGAAAGAGGACAGCGATTTGCATAATGTCTTTGTCAATATTTATGAAGGTGAGCAGATTGTGTTATCTTCAAGATATACAATAAAAATAGGTTCTCAGATGAGCGGAGAATTTATGCTGGTAACAACCGAAACAACTCCGAGGAGACAGCGGCTTGTCAACCGCCTGAAAAATCAGACGGACAGTACAACTATTTCGGGAAGCTGTGAAATTATCGCTCCGGAGGAATTGGCAAGCGCGGCAAAGAAAACAAGATTTTTAAATGTACGTCCGGGAGATACAGTGAGCGTTCCTATAAATTTACCTGAACAGTTAACGACACGAAGCTGGAATATTACAATGCGTTACGAGCTTGATGACGGTACGGTTTGGGAAGATTCGGGGCATATCAATGAAACAGTAGCTCAAAAGGCGGATACTCCTCCTGTTATTGATGGAGTTTTAGCAAATTCCGAGTGGAAAAGTGTTTTGTTTGAAGCGAAAAGTAAGTCGGAGGCTTTTGATTTGAACGGTGCTTGGGGTGGAGAAAAGGATATTAGTCTTACAGGACGAGTGATGTATGACAGCGAAAATCTTTATTTGGGACTTACAGTAAAAGATAATGCCTTTGTACAGGAAAATACGGGCGCGGATATATGGAACGGAGATTGTGTTCAGCTTGCTATTGAAGATTTTTCAGAGGAAGAAAGAGATGCGAACACTTCAAAGTTCACCGATATAGGAATTGCACAGACAAAGGATGGTCCGACTATATGGAGATATAATTCTTGCTATGACTTGCCAAGCGGCGAAATTAAAAATGCAGAAGCAAAGATAAAGCGTATAGGAACGGAAACCATATATGAAATTAAAATTCCGTTTTCCGAGCTTTTCAAAGAGGGATATGTATTAAAAGCTGATAAAACTATGGGCTTTTCAATAGTGGTAAATGATGCTGATAACAAGGAACGAAAGGGGTGGATTGAATATAACAGCGGCGTTGGCAGAGATAAAAACTCAAAGCTGTTTGGCACTTTGAAGTTTGCAAGCTGACGCATATAAAATAGAAGCAAATAAGAAATTGTAAAAGAAAGGAAGGAAAAAATGAAGAAAATCAGTCTATTTTTAACATTAACAATGTTATGTTCAATGTTGGTAATGCCAATACATAGTAGTGCGGCGGGTAAAATATTTGAAGAGGATTTTGAAAGCTATTCATCTGTTTCAGATATGCCGATAGGTACAGGCATATGGGAATGGGGTGATAACCCTTCTTCGGAAAAGTCGGAGATAGTTACGGAAGATGGCGGTAATAAAGCGTTTGCGCTGAAATTGACCTCTGATACTAATTCTATATGGTTAGACCGTAGATTATCAAGCAGCGGAAATGAAGTCTTAAAAATAAAAATGAGCGTAAAAACGGATACAACAGCTCTAAGAATCCCGTTGAGCGTTTACGGAGCGGGCGGAGATTTTATGTTTGCTATTTTTCTTGACGGAAAAATTAAAACGCTTAACGGAGAGCAAACAGAATTTGCAAGCTATGAAGCAAACAAATGGTATGACCTTGAAACAGATTTCAATTTTGAAACAAAAACTTATGATATAACTGTTATTGATGAGGCAGGAACGAAATCTGTAACTGAGAATGTGCCTTTTGGAAATGCAGGCATGAGCAATATAGACCGTATAAGGTTACAATGTTGGGATAACTTAAACGGAAATGTATTCTTTGACGATTTTTCAGCGGAAAGCTATGTAAAAGAAAGTGAAGTAATACCCGAAGGTGCAATAAGTGATAATTTTAACAGCTATAATTCAGTTTCGGATATGTCTGCTTGGAATTTTAGCGGCGCACAGGATAAGGCTGAGGTAGTAAGCGATGGAAGCGATAAAGCTCTTGCATTGCATTTGGACTCGGCAACAGACAGTATTTGGGCTATAAGACCGTTTACACAGATAAATACGGGTAATGTTAAAATCAAAACATCTGTTAAAACTGATAATACAGGACTTACAGTGCCTCTCGGAATACACTGCGACAGTGACCCTTGGTTTGTATATGCTATGTTTACAAACGGGGTAATCAAAACAGAGGACGGCACTGAATTTGCAACGTATGAAGCGAATCAATGGTATAAGGTTGAAGCTGATTTTAACCTTTCGGAAAAGACCTACAATGTTACCATAACAGGTCCTGATGGCGTAGAACGCGAAACAAAAGATGTTCCCTTCAGAAATCAGTCATTATCAGCAATTAGCTCGGTATGGCTGCAATGCTGGTCAAAAATTGATGCAAACGCGTATTTTGATGATTTCTATGTAGAGCAGTATTATAAAGCACCATCTTTACCTACGTCTAAGGTTAAAGTATATGACAGCAATAATGAGGTTGTGGAAAATTGGAACAGTATTCCATCTGACATCTCATCAATATCACTTGATTTCAGCACACCGATGAAATCATCATCGTTTACCACAGACACCGTCAAACTGACAAACACCTCTAATAATGAAAATGTATCCTACACGGGAACATTAGACGGAAGCGTATATACTATCGTTCCGAGCAGTCTTGCGGCAAATACTACATATAATCTGGTAATCAGCAAGGATATAGAAAATATTTCAGGTGCAAAAATGGCAGAGGATGTAACGGTTGTTTTGACAACGAGAGAAGCGGTTATTGACCCGCCAGCTTCACCGGAACCTGAAACATCAATTCTTGTAAATGAAAAGTTTGATAACTATTCATCAGTAAATGATTTGACAACTGAAAACAGATGGTATTGGGGACAGAATGATTCGCAGCATAAATCAGAAATAAAAACTGATGGTGAGAATAAGGTATTTGCACTTAATTTGGACTCAAGCACAGATAACATCTCATTACTGCGTGATTTTGACGAGGTTACCGACAAATACTTAAAAGTGTCGGTTGATGTAAAGTCAAGCGACACGGAGCTTGCAGTACCAATAAGCATAAACGATTCTAATATATTTGTAATGTTCGACCATGCGAAAATTAAGGCAAACGATACAGAGATAATGTCGTATGAAGCAAACAAATGGTACAACATTACAGCGTATTTTGATATTGCTGCAAAGACATATGACGTTGTTGTAACAGATGAAAACGGACAGAAAACAGTATTGAAAAATGCAACAACAAGTCAGACCAAAATTGCAAATGTAAAAATGCAGTGCTGGGCAATGAGAAATGCAACGGCTTCATTTGACAATTTGTATGTTGAGAAATTGGACGAAAAGCCTGTAATTGAAGATACTCCCACACCATCAGCAAAATTGATTGAGGATGATTTTGAAGCGTACAATACAGTTAATGATATGAGTTCATATGGTTGGGGAGAAAATGATTCAAAGACTAAATCTGAAATAGTAACAGAAAATAATAGTAAAGTATTTGCGCTGAAATTAGATGAAAACACAGACAGCATATGGACTTACAGAGGAATGAACAAGGTCAGCGATAAGTGCTTGAAGGTATCGGTTGATGTAAAATCAAGCGACGCAGGACTTACTGTTCCGTTGGGAGTAACAACTATGGACGGCGATTTGCGCTATGTTATGATGAACGGCGGAAATATCGAAGTTGAAAACGGTCCGCAGATAATGGCGTATGAAGCGGGTAAATGGTATAACATTACCGCATACTTTGATTTTACAACAAAGACTTATGATATTGTTGTTACAGATGAAAATGACAAAATACATGTTTCGAAGGACATCGCATTTAATTTAACGGGAATAGATACATTGAGATTACAGTGCTGGTCCAAGAAAAATGCTACGGCATATTTTGATAATTTATTGGTAGAGCAGCTTGATAAAAAGCCTGTAATTGAAGAAGACCCTGGTACTATTCCTGATGGTATTGATATAACAGATGACTTTGAGAGCTACAATACTGTTAATGATATGGGCGTATATGGTATAACAGGAAAAGAATTGAGCAGCGTTGTAGAAGAAGCAGGAAATAAATTCTTCAGACTTGGTTTGAACAGTGAAACAGACAGTATATGGGCAACCAGAAGTTTTGTAAAGGTTGACGAGGGTATTTTAAATGTCAAGACGAGATTTAGATCATCAGACCCGACACTCTCGGTGCCGCTCAGTGTATGGAGTTCAAATGATAAATCTTTCTTCTATATTTTAGTTACAGAAGGTAAAATTTATGCCGGCGACCATGCAAAGCAGCTTGCACCGCTTAAAGCGGATACATGGTATGATGTTGACGCGGTATTTAACTTGAATACCAAAACATATACAGTAAGTATTTCAGACGGAACAGATACTATAAAAAGCGGCAATCTTATATTCGGAAATACTGATATGACAGACATAAATTCTGTGAGAATGCAGTGCTGGAGTAAGGTAAATGCAAACGCTGATTTTGATAATTTGAGTATTAAATCATCTATGGCTGTACCTGAAATTACTGAAAACAGTGTTACATTCTATAATGCGAACGGCGATGCGACAAATGAACTTACCAATGTTTCGACAGGAACCTCTAAGATTGTAATTGATTTTAAGACATATATGGATGCTGACAGTCTTGACGGCATTAAGCTGATAAATAAAAAGACTAATACAGAGGTTGCGGTTACTGCTCAAAAAACACAGAAAACATATGAAATGGTACTTGATAAGCTATTGGAGGGTAACACAACATATGCGCTTATTATTCCGGGAACTGTTAAAAACCGTAATGACATCGCTCTCGGCGAAGATAAGACAGTAACATTTGTTACTGAGAGCAGTGCAGGAGGTTTATCTGTTAAAATAGCGAATATATCAAACGGAGAACAAGAAGTATCGACCTTGACTGATTTGATAGCGGCAGGCGCGGCAACAACGATTAGCCTGAATTATCAAAATGGTACAGAACCGCAAAATGATACAAATATATGCGTAATAACAAGCTATTATAGCGGTGAAAGACTTGTTAAAACAAGTGTTATGAATAAAACAGTAAGCAAAGATACAGTAAATACCGTCCTTAAATATGATATGCCTATTGAAAGCAAAGACGGAGTGGATTGCATAAAGGTATTTGTTTGGGATACGGTAAACAATATGAAGCCATATTGCAAGAACGCTGTTTTTAAGTAATTAAACTATGCAGTCCCGCAGTTTTCCTGTGGGGCTGCGTATAACAGAAATGGTAGGGGTTGATATGAAATTTTTTAAACGATGCTTTTTGGGAATTTGCATTATTGCACTGCTTTTGCAAACGGTAGTATCGGCATTTAATGTAGAAAAGGTTATCGGAATTGATATTAACAGTGAAACATTCTGCAATGCTTTTATAAGGTCAGCGGATAAAGTTTTTTACTCGGATATATATAATAAGACATTAAAAAGCAAGACTTTAGAACTTGAGGAAAAGGTTACAGACCATACGGGAGCAATAGTGTGGTCGGACAACAAAGCAATTACAATCAATGCAAAATCAAGAATATTAGAAGCGGTTGTGCCGGAAGTTAATAACAATGGACTATATACATTGGAAATGACACTGAAACAAAACGGCACTGTATGCGATGTGTTTAACGGTGAATTTACCGTAACAGAAGGTAAACGGACAACAGATGACGTCGGAGTATGCACACATTTATATCTTTACGGAGATAAAAAAATTGTCAGCTTACTAAAAAATCTTGGTTTTTCCATGATTCGAGATGAAGCTATGTGGGATTTTGTTGAAAATTCAAGAGGGCAATATAAAATCCCTGACAGAGTTCAAAGTTATGTAGAATATGCCAATCAGAAAAATCTTGATATTTTAATGCCGCTTACATACGGAAATCATTTGTATATGTCAAACACAAGTCAGATGCCATACACTGATGAACAAATAAATGCTTATGTAAATTACTGCAAATTTGTAGTTTCGCATTTTAGAGATGAAGTAAAATATTTTGAGATTTGGAATGAACCTAATATTACTGCGTTTAATCCCGAAAACCGAACAGCGGCAGATTATACGAAATTACTAAAAGCTGCTTATGAAGGAATAAAATCTGTCAATCCTAATGCCGTTGTCATAGGCGGAGTATGTGCTACTCCCGATAATGTTCACGAATATTATGAGAGTTTGAATAGCGTAGGAGCATATAACTACATGGATGCAATAAGCATACACCTGTATTCGTGCTTCGGAACAAATCCGATAGGTGAAGGAAACAGAGAGTTTGAATGGGTTGTTAATATGCTTGAGAAGTATAATAAACCTATTTGGGTTTCAGAGGTCGGATATTACAGTTCACCTAAATTCAGCGAAGAAGAACAGGCGGCATACGAAGCAAGAACAGCCGTATTGTATAAGGCTAACGGTAAAATAGATAAGGTATTTTTCTATGACTTGCAAGACGATGGTAATGATGCGTCAAATGCAGAGCATAATTTTGGTATGATTACCTCCGATTTAAGAGCAAAACCGAATTTTGCTTCGGTTGCGGCAGCAGTTCATTTCACAGGTAATGCTGAAATTAAAGAAACAAAGCAGGCAAATGAATACAGCTTGTTTAAATTCCGAAATGATACCGAAAATGAAGATATTTATGCCTTATGGACAAAGGGCGGAAGAAGCATAAATGCAAACATAACATATGGTAATGCGTTTGAGGCTGAATTATCAGGAAATAATCTGAATATAACATTGCCTCAAACAGATAAAAATCTATATTATGCGGATTGTTTCGGAAAAGAAACTCAAGTGCAGAACGGATATAATTTTACACTTGATTATAAGCCGGCATATATTATTTGCCGATAAGCCAATCAAAACAGAGAGGAGATTTTTAATGAGAAAGTATAGATTTACAGCCTGTTTAATAGCCGCTTTGCTTTCAACGAGTACGGTTTTTGCTGATTTTAATTACAGTGCGGATTACAGCAATGAACGGGTTGTAATAAATGGTGTAACAAACACTGAAACAGAAGAGATTTCTGTTCAGGTCTACAAACCCAATGCCGGAAATATATCTGACAGCGGTAATTCTATACTGTTTAATGACCAATGCACATCTGACGGAGGAAAATATGAAATTCCTTTTCGGTATGACGGAGCTGAAAACGGCATATATGAAATCAATGTGCGCGAGTCAGGAACAGATAAAATATATACTAAGAAAATCAAACTTGTTCCCAAGCAGGAATATATAACGGCTGTTTCAGAGCTTAACAAGGCGTCGCAGTCCTCAGAACAGGATTTTGTAAATGCTTTTAATACCTACGGAAATGTATTTGACATTGATGAGGAATTAAAAAAGGGTAAGTCTTTTCAGGATTCAGTAAAGAAACTTGCCGCCGGAATTAAAAACAGTCAGCTAACTGTTGAAAATAATCAGCTAAACGATAAAATAGTGAACACATATGTTATATTAAATGCTGTTAAACAGTCAGAAATAAAAAATGTAATCGGATATTTGGATTACTTGCAGCAAAATGACGATTTTATTGCCGATTTATCGAAGATATGCACATCGGATGTAAAAGCTGAATATTTAACATCAAAATTGAAAAATATTGCAGGTTTTGGTGTAGACGGTGCTGATAAATCATTACGCGAAGCATTGATTTTGACGGCGGCGCGCCATAGTAATGTCGGCGCGTTAAAGGCTGTGGTGGAAAAATACGGTGCAGATGTGATCCCGCGCATGGCGGCGATCGGCTGTGAGCTTGGAAACCACTCCTATGCGCATCCGAATATGAAAGAACTGAGCACCGACGACGGCCTTGCCCAGTTCCAGATGACGGATGATCTGATCGCCCAGTACAACAACGGACAGGGTGCAACTGTCATCCGTTTCCCGTATGGAAACAGCACCGATGAACTGCTCGCATCTATCGGCCGCCCGAGCATCATGTGGGATGTCGATACCCTGGACTGGCAGACAAAAAATGTACAGGCAAACATCAGCGCCGTTCTCGACAGTGTAAGCCCGGGAGACATTATCCTGATGCATGATATCCACGAGACGACCGTAGAATCGTGTGCAACGATCGTGCCGGAGCTGATCAACCGCGGGTATGAGCTTGTCACGATTCATACTCTTGCAGCGGCAAACGGCGTGGATCTTGCAGCGGGAGAGACGTATTACGGCTTCCATGGCGGAACGACAAACGAATAGAAAACAGAATAGAAAAACGACAAAGAACCGCCGGTTTACTCTCAAATCAAGAGTGAACCGGCGGTTCTTATGTCATTTTATGAAAATTTATTTCATTGCCGCTCTCTTACGAAGTCTGGAATCCAGCTCTTTCTTACGGATACGTAAGGAAACCGGAGTAACCTCAAGAAGCTCGTCCTTGTCGATGAAGTCCAGAGCCTGCTCCAGAGACAGGATTTTGGGCGGTGTCAGACGCAGAGCTTCGTCAGCGCTGGAGGAACGGGTGTTGGTCAGCTTCTTGGTCTTGCAGACATTGATCTCAACGTCTTCAGCCTTCGGGCTCTGTCCGATGACCATACCGGAATATACCTTAACACCAGGTCCGATGAACAGAGTACCTCTCTCCTGTGCATTGAACAGACCGTAAGTAATAGACTCACCAGCCTCAAATGCGATCAGGGAACCGATCTGACGATATGCGATATCACCTTTGTACTCAGCGTAGCCGTCGAAAATTGTATTTAAGATACCATTACCCTTTGTATCGGTCATGAAATCGCCTCTGTAGCCGATCAGGCCTCTGGAAGGAATGGAGAATTCCAGTCTGGAATAGCCGCCAGCTGCCTGGCTCATACCCTGAAGAGCACCCTTTCTGGAGGTCAGCTTCTGGATAACAACACCGGTGTATTCTTCCGGAACATCAATATAAGCTAATTCCATTGGCTCTAATCTGCGGTTGCGCTCGTCATATTTGTAAAGAACTTCTGCCTTACTTACTGCGAACTCATATCCCTCACGACGCATATTCTCGATCAGAACGGACAGATGCAGCTCACCACGACCGGATACCTTGAAGCAGTCTGCAGAGTCAGTTTCCTCTACACGAAGGCTGACGTCTGTATTTAACTCACGGAACAGTCTGTCTCTTAAGTGACGGGAGGTGATGAATTTACCTTCCTGTCCGGCTAACGGGCTGTCATTTACCATGAAATACATAGCAATAGTCGGCTCGGAGATCTTCTGGAATGGGATCGCTTCCGGATTTTCAGGGGAGCAGATAGTATCTCCAATGTGGATATCTGCAATACCGGAGATAGCTACGATAGAACCGATTTCTGCCTTCTGTACTTCTACTCTCTTTAAGCCATCGAACTCATACAGCTTACCGATCTTGATCTTTTTGAACTTATCCGGATCATGATGGTTTACCAGAACACATTCCTGGTTTACCTTTAAGCTGCCGTTGTCGATCTTACCAACACCGATACGTCCTACGAACTCATTGTAGTCAATGGTACTGATCAGAACCTGGGTTGGAGCTTCCGGATCACCTTCCGGAGCCGGGATATGCTTAACGATGGTTTCAAACAGAGGTTCCATATCATTGTTGGTATCATCTAATTCATATCTTGCAAAACCTGCTCTTGCAGATGCATAGATAAATGGGCAGTCTAACTGCTCATCAGAAGCGTCCAGATCCATCATCAGTTCCAGAGTCTCATCAATAACCTCTGCCGGTCTTGCTTCCGGACGGTCGATCTTGTTGATGCAGACGATAACGGAAAGGTCTAATTCCAGAGCCTTCTGAAGCACGAACTTTGTCTGAGGCATAGGACCTTCGTAAGCATCCACTACCAGTACAACACCGTTTACCATTTTAAGTACACGCTCTACTTCACC
>OJMP01002222.1_pt1 | contig 10937 bp, 8 predicted proteins | sample 1597311 | NCBI WGS metagenome assembly OJMP01 (sample SAMEA2452134, study PRJEB22498) | human gut metagenome | biome: human feces; feature: human gut; material: feces | place: Australia | collected 2012 | reverse complement strand
ATGGAATTTTGGATGTATTTTCCCCGGACGGTGAAATAATTGAAATTGAGAAGAGATTGGGGATCAGTACCCAAAGTTCCAAAGTGAAACCGGATACATTTTCACCAACCCGGATCTCTACAGTTTTACGGTCATTTTCTGACTGGATCGTATTGAAATAATGATGACGTTTGTCTGCTTCATTTCCCGTGCCGACCACAGCAATCCGGTCGGGCATCAGACTGTAGCTGCCAAGTAATGCGGGAAGCGGAAGCGTGCCGACATGACCGCCAAGATTAGAGCCTATAGTGATACACATGACAAGTGGAAGCCCCAGTTCATCTGCCAGATCATTCAGATATTTTAATCCAAGGATCAGATCTGTTTCCTGGTAGCAGACGGCTGTTTCCGTGATGCAGTAATAATCCCGCAGATATTGCTTCGCTTGTTTTAATTTGACAACAGCGAGAGTAGATTCCGGAGCGGCTCCCAGAAACTGTTCGTCAGCGTCAGCATTTCCGGCAGCGAGACTGGCAATATAAGTTCCATGTCCGTCGATATCGACAGAAGGGACCTGTGACAGTGGGGAATCAGAAGAAAGTGCCAGATCAATCTGTTCCTTACGGTATTCACTTCCGTAGAAGAAGTCTCTGGGTGGAGTTCCGCTTTGGATAGTCTGATCCCAAAGTGCCGCAATTCGCGTGGTACCGTCCAGATTGCGGAAAACTTTGTTTTGATAGTCAATTCCACTGTCAAGAAATCCAATCAGAACGCCTTTTCCTTTTAATTGAAGCGCCGGATAGTTCTGTACGGGAAGGATGCCGGTCTGGTTCAATGTTTCCATAGCGACAGGAGCAAAACAATTCGGAATGGAATTATAAGAAAAACGCGTCAGAGAGATTGGTTCTACAAGTTCTTTGGAAAAGTAAATGCACTGATATCCAAGCCCGGCATCCTGGATGCATGGATCTTTTTTCAGAAGTTCATTGAACAGTGGAGTGCGCAGCGGATTACTGATGAAGTCGCGTGTATCTTCGGAGAGAATCTGTTCCCTGCAAGTTTCAAGATCATTCATAAGATGACTCCTGAGTTGAGTTGTAGAAAGGATATGCAAGAAGAATTCTATTTATGAAATTAGTCTAAAAATAATAGAAAATGACTTCAAAAACTGGAAGAATACGATATAATAAGACCAAGAGAAATTGTAGATCACCTTTCTGGTGGTTGAGATGATACAGCAATGATAAGAAGGGAGATTTCAGTATGAAAGATTTTTTTGAAGATTTAGGAAAACGTCTGAGCGAGACAGCAGAGGCAGTGACAGCAAAGGCAGGAGATGCGATTGAGATACAGAAATTAAAAGCACAGATCAGAGAGCTTGCAAGAGGAAATGCAGAAGATCTGATGGAACTTGGTCAGAGTATTTATGACAGATTTGAGAATGGAGAAGAACTGGATGAGGCTTCCAAGGGACTGTGCGAGGCAATTGCAAGCCGCAAGGAAAGCATGGAAGAGTATGAGAATAAGATTGAAGGGCTCAAAGGTGCGTGTGAGTGTACACGGTGTGGTAAGATGGTTGCGAAAGATATGGCTTTCTGCCCATACTGCGGATCACCTGTAGCAGAGGAAGAAGATATTTTTGAAGCTGATGATCTGGCTCAGGAAGTAAGAGAAGAGGCAGAGGAAGCAGAAGAGAGCGTTGCAGAGGCTGCTGAAGCAGCAGTTGAGGCGGTTACTGAGGCCGCAGAAGAAGCAGTGGATGCAGTAGAAGAGTCTGTGAAAGAAGAGACAGAAGAATAGTTTCAAGGAATTAAGGGAGAATGGAACGTGAAGGTTGTTATATTAAGTTTTACACAGGCAGGAACAAGACTTGGTGAGAGAATTGGAAGTCAGTTCCGGAACGAAGGGATTACGTGTCAGAACTATGCACCTGCCGGATATGCATTCGCTGACATTCTTCCGTTTCCGGACAATCCAAAAGAGCTGATCAGGGAAGGATGGGGAGAGACATCCTTCCTTTTTATTGGTGCAGTTGGAATCGCAGTGAGATATATTGCGCCTTATGTAAAGGATAAATTCACTGATTCAGCGGTCGTAGTCATGGATGAAAAAGCAGGGTATGTGATCCCACTGCTGTCAGGACATCTCGGGGGTGCGGTAGAACTTTCCAATCAGCTTGCAATATGGACCGGTGCAGTTCCGGTACAGACAACAGCGACAGATGTTCAGGGAAAATTTGCAGTAGATGTTTTTGCAAAGAAGAATCACCTGTATTTTACAGAGCGCGAAGCAGCGAAGCAGATATCAGCTGCAGTGCTGGATGGAAAGCAGGTCGGTCTGTGGATCGGTGAAGGACTGGTATTTGAACAGGAAGATTTTCAGAAAAGCTGTTTAAAAGAACTTATACTATGTGGTTCACAGGAAGAATTGTACTCCTTTGCAGAGGAACATCCTGTGATCGTGATCACAAAGACCGCAGAAGAAGGGAGACAGTTCGTGGAATCCCTAGCGGGTTCTCTGTGGGGAGATGTCAGGAATAACGTATGTGGATGTGAGCGTAAGCCATGCATTCTCCTTTTGTATCCAATCAATATCACGGCAGGAGTAGGCTGTAGAAAACAGATTTCAAAAGAACTTTTTGAAAAGGGTCTAAACGATGTTCTGGAAGGGTATGGACTTGAACCTACGCAGTTAAAACAGCTTGCATCGATCGATCTTAAGAAAGAAGAACCTGCGATTTTGGCCTATGCGCAGAAATATAAAGTACCGTTTGCAACTTATCCGGCAGAACAGTTAGAGAAGATTACAGAGGTATCAGCCACATCACGGTTTGTGAAACAGGTGACAGGTGTTGACAATGTGTGTGAGAGAGCTGCACGGACAGCAGATGCTGACGGAGAACTGCTGTGTCCCAAGTGCATAAGAGAGCAGATGACGGTGGCATTGACAGAGACAGAAGTAACACTTCAATTTTAAAACGAAAGAAAGTTCCAGAATCTTTTCGACATTCTGGAACTTTTTTTCTACTAAAGTATCTGTTCTTTTGACTGGAGTGCATCATATCCTGTTTCACGGGTGCGGATCTTCATGGCACTCCGGATTTCATAGCTGAAGATCTTACCATCACCGACTTCACCGGTATAGGCAGCTTTCTGGATTGCTTCGATTGTTTTTTTCTCCCATTCTTCGGAAGAGACAACAATTTCAAATTTGATTTTCGGCTGCATGAAAATCTCAATCTCAGAACCACGGACAATCTCCTTATAACCTCGCTGTGCACCACATCCCATGACCTGGGAGACAGTGATACCATTGACTTCTATTTCATTTAAGGCAGCCTTGACATCCTCAAATTTCTCTTCCCGAACGATAGCTTCTACTTTAATCATCATTTTAAAAATCCTCCTGTATTAATGGATATATAAATTTTGGACAGATTATATTAGTCGAATCCGTTGAAGGACGGATATGCATTTTCACCATGTTGGGAGATATCCAGTCCAAGAGCTTCTTCCTTCTGATCTACGCGCAGTGGAGTGAAGATACGGATAATTCCAATGCAGATCAGAGTACCGACAACTGCAACAGCCGCAGTGATGATAATGCTTAATACCTGTGCAACGAAGAGATGAACATTACCGAAGACCAGTCCGTCCCATCTTGCAACAGAGTTAATAGAAGTTTTTGCAAAAAGTCCGGTTGCAATTCCACCCCATACACCGCCGATTCCATGGCAGCCAAATGCGTCCAGTGCATCATCTATTTTCAGTTTATGCTTAATGAAGTTCATTGTAAAGTAGCAGATCGGGCTGACCAGTGCACCGATGATATAGGAAGACCAGATCGGAACAAATCCTGCTCCCGGTGTAATAGCAACCAGTCCGACAACCAGTCCGGTAGAAGCACCGACTAAAGTAGGCTTCCCGTCTTTGATCACATCGATCAGCATCCAGGATACGAGAGCAGCTGCGGAAGAAATTGCACTTGTCATAAATGCATGGGCTGCAAGTCCATCTGCCGCCAGGGCACTTCCTGCATTGAATCCAAACCATCCGAACCAGAGCAGGGAAGCTCCAAGCACAACAAAAGGAATATTATGGATACGGTAAGATGTTTTTTCGTATCCTTTTCTTCTGCCAAGATATGTTGCGAGAACCAGGGCGCTGACACCGGAACTGATGTGTACCACATTTCCGCCTGCAAAGTCAACGGAGCCGATTGCTGCAAGGAATCCTCCCTCTCCCCAGACCATATGAGCCATCGGATAGTAAACGAGGAAAGACCACAGTGCAATAAATGCGAATAATGCCTTAAATCTCATCCTTCCGACCACAGCACCGGTGATCAGTGCCGGAGTAATCATGGCAAACATCATCTGGAACGCCACAAATACCAGATGCGGGATCGTATCCGCATAAGGTCCCGGCTCCCAGCCTACGCCATTCAGCGCAAACCAGCGAAAATCTCCGATGATCCCGCCATGATTTCCTCCAAATGCCAGCGAATATCCAAACAATGTCCACATAACTACGGACAGTCCCATGATCGCCCCACAGGCCATTATGGTATTTACCACATTTTTCCTGCGGACCAGTCCTCCGTAGAAAAACGCAAGCCCAGGTGTCATAAAGAACACAAAGGCTGTACAGATCAGTATAAAGCCGGTATCTCCTGCATTCATCATTCATTTCCTCCTCGATTCCCTCAATTATTCTGCAACGCAAAAAGCGCCTGGAAACTCAATTTCCAGACGCCTTTGTCATGTCAGTTAGCATAGCAGATAATTTGTGGGTTTTCAAGAGTTTTTTCGCTATTTTTCTGTTTTCTTACAGAATTACTATGTTTTATGTGGATATGAAATTTATTTTCGGCAATCTATCCGGTTATAAATATTGGAGAGATTTTATTTTATCTCTTACTGTACTATAACACGGACTATGCTCAGAATCAGCAGATGTGCCGGATAAAAAATATAGAAAAACCACTTGGAAAACTTCGGTGCTTTTTCGGATTTTTTGCCATTATAGAAGCACAGGATGATGATTCCTGATGCTACGATCCCTGCTGCCGAAAACAGAGCATGGATCATTGCCGGTCCGGCTGCCATTTTTTCCACGTAGGAGCTGTAGTTAAACAGCACAAAAAGGGCAGCACCGACTCCGTACGCTGTTATCATCCTCTTCCTGTTCCCCCAGCTCTCATGGAACCAGATGGTAAAAACCGGTGCCAGGATTGCCCAGTCCGAACAAACGGATAGTAAAAGAAGCAGGATCAGAAGTGGAATTCTCCATTTACTTGCCATCATCCTTTCCTGAACAACCAGGATCATAAAACAGATAAACAGAGTAAAGATCATATTCAGCTGTGAATTTCCAAAGGCTATCATATAGGGAACCTGGGAGATTCCGGCAAAGATCAGAAGCCTTTCACCGTATTTTCTCCGGGAATGTGTATAGTAAAAACCTTCCACAAGAAAATAGCACATGGTAATGGCTGTGAAGTAGCCAATGTCTATAAACACTTCCCACAGGATCGTGTTTTCCGGCAGAAGCACGTTGGCGATATGATTCAGAAGCATGGTAAAAATTGCCAGATATTTAATGGCATCCCGGGTCAGTCCCGGCTTTTCTGTTGTTGGCATGATCTTCTCCTTCTGTGCAGAAAAATTTTCAGATCTTTCACATCTTCTGCACAATATAATACATTTATCTTACACTGATTTTCTGACTCATACAACTTTTTTTGTTATTGCTGGAGTTGCCTTTTTCTTAAGGTAAGCTTATACTGTAGAAAGCGTGCTGTATTTTATATGGCAAAACTTCTCAGCAAACACTGTAAAACAATAAATTCGGAAAGGAATTATCGATCATGATCCAGGATATCGCACCACATACCTATCACAATGAGTACAAACCTGTGGCCCCGGATAAAGAAAGCCACATCCTCGCCTATGAAGAAGGAAAGATCCTTATGAAAAAAGATGGCGAGACTATGACTCTTCCAAGCTTTGGAGAGCTGGAAGGAAAAGTTGAAAATCTCTATGAGAATTATATCTATCTCTTCTCCATTGACGAAGAGCATTTTTATCTGATCCCGGATCTTGACACCAGTCTCCTTCCTGGTTATCAGTTTGAGATCACAAGAGTTCTCCGCACAGCGGAGCCACAGTATCTGGCTTTCGCAGGAATCACCGGATATCAGCTCTTTCAGTGGTACAGCAAGCGCCGTTTCTGCGGCTGCTGCGGCAAACCGATGGTACATGATAAACATGAGCGCAAGATGATCTGTCCTGCCTGTGGAAACGGTGAATATCCGGTGCTTTCTCCGGCTGTGATCGTAGGCGTTACCAACGGCGACAAGCTTATTCTCTCCAAATATGAGGGTCGAACTCACACCCGCTACGCCATGATCGCAGGTTTTGCCGAGATTGGTGAGACCATCGAGGAGACCGTTCACCGTGAAGTTATGGAAGAGATCGGCGTAAAGGTCAAAAATCTCCGCTACTACAAGAGCCAGCCATGGTCCTTCTCCGGAACCCTTCTGTTTGGCTTCTACTGTGATCTGGATGGCGACGACACTCTGACTGTAGACCACGATGAGCTTTCCATGGCCTCCTGGTTCGACCGGGAAGACATTCCGGATGAAGGAGATAATATCAGCCTTACCAAGGAAATGATGATGGCATTTAAGCATGGAAAAGCCTGAAGTATCGCTTGCCTGATTCCGTAAACAATTTTTCGTAACCAATTTCACAAAAAACACCGGCCATTCATCTGTAACATGTCCTGTCCAGGCTGCCAGATCATCTCTGACATCTCAGCCCCAGTACATATTCCGATGAATGCCGGTGTTTTTATTTTCTATTTTTCTATTTTTCTTCCGAGTCGGAGCAATCTGCCTAAAACCGTTTTATTTCTCCGGTGTCAGATGCCAGATATCTCTGTTGTACTCTTCGATGGTTCTGTCTGAAGAGAAGTATCCTGCTTTTCCGATATTTACAAGCATTTTCTCTGCCCATGCGGTTCTGTCCTCATAATCGGACAGTGCCTGATCTTTCACCTTCGCATAATCCTCGAAGTCAAGAAGAGTCATGAACCAGTCTTTGCTTACGATCTCATGATGCAGTCTTCTTAAATGCTCCTCACTTCCAATAGAAAGAAGCTCGTTTCCTACGATAAAGTCTACTGCACGACGGATGCGCTCGTCTTTCTCATAAAAATCTCTGGAGCAGTAGTCCGCCTTTTCATAGTGTTCGATAACCTGCTCACTGGACTCTCCGAAGATATAGATATTATCCTTGCCTACCAGCTGGCTGATCTCCACATTTGCACCATCCATGGTTCCCAGTGTTACAGCACCGTTGAGCATGAACTTCATGTTTCCTGTTCCGCTGGCCTCCTTGGAAGCAAGAGAGATCTGCTCGGAGATATCGCAGGCAGGGATCAGCTTCTCTGCTGCACTTACGTTGTAGTTTTCCACCATAACAACTTTCATGTACGGAGAAACCTCCGGATCATTGTTGATAAGCTCCTGTAAGCAGAGGAGAAGGTGGATAATATCCTTTGCGATAACGTATGCAGGAGCTGCCTTTGCACCGAAGATAAAGGTTACCGGGCGCTGCGGCTTCTCGCCTGCCTTGATCTTCAGGTAACGGTCAATGATGTAAAGTGCATTCAGCTGCTGACGTTTGTACTCATGAAGACGTTTGATCTGGATATCATAAACACTGTGTGTATTGATCTCTTCACCTGTGTTGGCTTTGATAAACTCCGCACATCTCTTCTTTGCATCCTGCTTGATCTTAAGGATATTTGCAAGAACGTCCTGATTTCCCTTGAAGCCAAGCATCTTGTCAAGCTCAAAGGAATCCTTGCGGAAGCCGTCACCGATCATGGATGTGATGTACTCTGTCAGCGGATGGTTGCAGTGAAGGAGCCATCTGCGGAAGGTAATTCCGTTTGTCTTGTTATTGAATTTCTCCGGATAGATCTCATAGAACTGATGAAGCTCTGTCTCCTTCAGGATATCGGTATGAAGGGATGCAACACCGTTGATGGAAAATCCGTAGTGGATGTCCATATGTGCCATGTGTACCAGGTCGTTCTTGTCGATGATGGCAAGATTTTCCTGCGGATATTTTGCTTTGATACGCTCGTCCAGCTTGCGGATGATCGGCATCAGATCCGGAACAACCTCCTCAAGATAGGAGATCGGCCATTTCTCAAGTGCCTCTGCAAGAATGGTATGGTTGGTATAAGCGCATACATGAGATACGATCTCGCATGCCTCCTCGAACTCGATTCCACGCTCTGTAAGGAGACGGATAAGCTCCGGAATTACCATACTCGGATGTGTATCGTTGATCTGGATCACTGCGTAATCGGCAAGGTCATGAAGATTGCAGCCTTTTGCTGTTGCCTCATCCAGGATCAGCTGTGCCGCATTGCTTACCATGAAGTACTGCTGATAGATACGAAGCTTTCTTCCTGCATCATCGCTGTCATCCGGATAAAGGAACAGTGTCAGATTGTGGAGCAGATCCTTCTTATCAAAGGAGATTCCCTCGCCCACAATGCTCTCGTCTGCAATATCAATATCAAAAAGGCGAAGCTTGATTGCTTTGTTCTCATAGCCTGCAACATCAATATCATACAGTGTGGATTTCAGCATAAAGCCCTTAAATGGGACATAATAGGAAACGCCTGCATCTGTAAGCCAGCTCTCCGGCTGGATCCAAGGATTCGGTGTCTCAAACTGAAGATGATCCTTAAACTCCTGTTTGAAAAGTCCGAGGTGATAATTAAGTCCGATTCCTTCTCCCGGAAGTCCCAGAGTTGCAATGGAATCCAGGAAGCATGCTGCCAGACGGCCAAGTCCGCCGTTTCCAAGAGATGGCTCCGGCTCGATCTCCTCGATCATGGAAAGCTCTTTTCCGTTTTCTTTAAGATATTTCGCAACTTCATCATAAACGCCCAGATTGATCAGGTTGTTGGAAAGAAGCTTACCGATAAGGAACTCTGCGGAAATATAATAAATTTTCTTTTTTCCTTCCTGGTAGCCGCGGCCCTTCAGCTGCTCCTTTGTCCAGGAGAGAAGTCCATGATAGATTTCCTCATTTGTACAATCTTTTACATTTTTGTTATATTTGTCTTCAAATACTTTGCTTAATGTTTCCATTTTGATCTCCTTTCATGGATCTTGATGGGATGAAATATGTTTTTACAAGGTTGTTTGCTTTGTTTTTGATGATATTAGGATATCACGCATTTCTTTTCAAAAATATAACAATCCTGTCATGATATGCAAGATATTTGTCAGACTGTTTTTCACTTTTTACTGTAGCTCTGCATAAAAACATAACCGGTACATATGCGGTTGTTTCGGGATCTGTCTCAGATCTGTCTCATACTCTTCCTGTACTTATGCGGTGAAACCTTATTGGACTGCTGAAATTTCTTTATAAAATAACTTGTACTGTTAAATCCCACCTGCATGGCGATCTCCGTCACAGGTGCATCGGAATGCGTAAGAAGATACTTCGCCTTCTCCATACGGAAGTCATTGATGTATTCCACCAGGGTTTTTCCCGTATACTGGCGGAAAAGCTTCATAAAATAATACTCACTGTAATTGGAAAGTCCGGAAAGCTCTGAAACAGTAAGATTCTCCTGGTAGTGAAGGCTGATATGATCCAGCACTTTCTTTACTGCTGCAAGGCTCTTGTTCTGCTCTGTGCTTACCGGGATAATATAATGCTTCGTCAGCATCTCATAAAAGAAATCAAAGAACAGCATTTTCAACTTCACATAGAAATATGGCTTCTTCTCCGTATGACAGTCATGGATCTCCAGAAAAATTTCCCGTAGCTTCTCATATCCGGAATCTCCTTCTTCTATATGATGGCAGAATTCTGCCTTGTTTTCTATTAATGGTGATACCACACATTCCTGGCAGATATCTCCCGGCTGACCTGCAAGGAAGCCCAGGCTGAAAACCACACTCTTATAATAAAGAGGCTTCTTAAGATCCGTGCGCATACTATGGAGAACTCCGCAGTTCACGATCAGGATATCCCCCTTTTTCAGGCGGATGCTCTCCCGGTTCAGTCTGGCAAAGCCACTGCCTTTTTCAATATACATGATCTCCATCTCACTGTGCCAGTGGTCATACAATGCATGAAAGATCTCACAGTTCGCCATATAGGTTTCCACCGGCAGCTCAAAGGAACCGTGAGGGCTTAATTCTTTTAAATTATCATCCACTTCGGATACGTGAAGAGGATTTTTTTCGGATGTGTCTGTTTCTGGCATGATTTCCTCCGTGATCAATATCTATCCTGCGGACATTTGCCTTCCGCTGGATATCCAATCCTTACATAATGATTCTGTTTGACTCCCTTAGTGTAAAGGATATTTACAACCATGACAATATTATATTTCCTGTTTTCTTTTTTATGACGTTACGGTTACTCTGTTCTCAGCAACACGCTTCGCGATACACTTCCATAAACGGCAATCTTGACTTTTCCCCTTCCAACTGCTATATATAATATTTAGAATAAAATAATTTGACTTTAAAAGGAAAGAAAACTACCATGAATCCATTAAAAAAAGCTTACTGCCGGGTTTTCCAGAATGTCTTTAAATTCGCCCTTCCACTGCTTCCTTACCGCAATCCGAAGATCATCGGAAGCGTCAAAGGTATTCCGGAAGTTCTGGAAAAAAGAAACTATAACAATGTACTCATCATCACAGATGCAGGGATCCGAAGCCTTGGCCTTACAGAAAGACTGGAGCAGACACTGAAGCGAAGCTGCATCTCTTACCACATCTATGACAAAACCGTTGCCAATCCAACAACCGTCAATGTGGACGAAGCCCTTCACATGTATCTGGACAATGACTGCCAGGCGATCATCGGCTTCGGCGGAGGTTCCAGTATGGACTGTGCAAAAGCCA
>OJMP01002219.1_pt1 | contig 10942 bp, 10 predicted proteins | sample 1597311 | NCBI WGS metagenome assembly OJMP01 (sample SAMEA2452134, study PRJEB22498) | human gut metagenome | biome: human feces; feature: human gut; material: feces | place: Australia | collected 2012 | reverse complement strand
AGAGTTCTGCTGTCTGATACAAGAGGATAAATTGAATTGATAGAACTCACCTATAGTAAGAACATGCGTTATCCTAAAAAGGGTGGTTTTAAATCTTTCTTTAATGAGCTAGTCAAAGATATAGACTTGCATACAAATGCAGAGGTTAGTTCTATAAATATAGAGACCCAAACAATAAAATGTACAACTCCATCCGGTAATATCAGTTTTTCATACGATCGACTTATTAGTAGTCTTCCTTTGCCAAAGATTGTGTCTATGCTTGAAAGTGTTCCTGGAAATGTGAGAGAAGCAGCCGAAAAGTTAAAAGCCACTTCTGGCTATCAAGTGTCTATAGGATTAAAAGGAACCAATATTCCGCCTTATTTGTGGTGGTACATTTATGACGAAGATATTCTTCCGGCACGTGTGTATTCGCCTTCTTTGAAATCTCCAGATAATGCTCCTGAAGGATGTTCTTCCTTACAGTTGGAAATCTATTGTGAAAAAGATAAATATACTAAGGAAGAATTACTAGCAGGTTCTGTTGATAAGCTGATAGAGCAAGGTGTCATTCGTAAAGAAGATATTCTTTTTATAGATGTACGCTTCGAGCCTTATGCTAATGTCATTTTTGACCATAATATATATGAAGCTCGCAAAATCGTTAGAAATTATCTAGCGTCAATAGGTATTGAGACCATTGGTCGATTCGGTGAATGGGACTATCTTTGGAGTGATCAAGCTTTGTATAGCGGCTTGAGTATAAAATAACCAATTTGTCAATAAATGCAAGATTTAGTAATTATTTTGCCCACCCACAATCGACATGATTACCTTGGTTCCAAAATTAAGTACTATGCAGACTGTGGTTATGAGGTATATATCTGTGACTCCACTTCTAACAAGTTTGAGTATAACAAACAGATGCCAGTCAATATTTCTTATCTATGGATGCCCGGCTGTGGATTTTACGAAAAAGTGCTGAGTACACTTAATAAAGTGTACTCCAAATTGGTAATTCTTACTCCCGATGATGATTTTCTAGATATGGACACTCTCAATGAATGCAAATCAAAGATGCTGGCAGACGGAAATATCTCATTGTCTGTAGGAGTACAGGTTTGTTTCAATGAGCCTTATGATGGGAAATGGTATATACAACCTACAGCTAATTTACTGAGAGGATATGATTTATCACAGGATAAGATGGAGAACGCCCAAATATTTGGTAGTCATTACCAAAATGTACTTTGGTCTCTATTTCGGCAGGATGTAATTTGCGAGGCATTCAAAAAGTTGAAGCGTAACAATCCTAAAAACGGAAACTTTATTGAGATGACTTTGGCATGTGAGGCTACTGTGAGTGGAACTATCTATGTTTCTTCTAATGTCCTCAATTATCGTGAGGTCCTAACAACGCGTTCGCATTGGGGGCAGGAAGTACCGTCAATCTCATTGACTGAGTTAGCTAAAGACGATAACTTGCAAAATGAATTGGATACACATGTCAGCCAATATAAAGGAGAGAACCGTAGAATTGTGAAACAGTGGGTGAATTCATATCTTAAATCTAATCACATTACTTTTATAGGGAGAGCCATTCGTAAGATACGTTGGATTATGTCAGGTAGAAAATCATGGTTAGAGCAAACTGAACTAATTGAAATGAATATTAAAATCGATAAACTCTTAAGAGAGAAAATAATAGAATAATGCCATGTCTGATTTTAAAGCGTTAGCAAAGCACTCTACTAATTATTTGTTTGCCACAATGGCAACTAAGGCACTGGTTTTTATTTCAATACCCGTCTATACAAGGCTACTTTCTGTATATGAATATGGAATAATAAATGTCTTTATGTCTACTGTTGGAATTGTACAGGTGTTATTGACTCTAAATACAGAGGTTGCTATATCGCGCTATTATTATGATGCCAAAAACGAACAGGATTTTAAAGAGTTTTGTAGTACATCCATAAAAATATCATCTGGCGTTTGGCTTTTAATGTCGCTCATCATGGCGATGTTGAATCCGTGGTTGGCAGAAGAATTGTCTTTTAGCAAAGTCTTGACATTATGTATGATTCCTGTAGCTACGTATAGTATCATTAACTCAATCTTTATACAGATATACCAGCCTTTATTGAGGAGCAAAAAGGTTGCGATAGTATCTTCCGTGCAGAGCTATCTGGCTTTCTGTCTATCGGTGATATTTATGTTATGTATGGAGACTGAGCGTTACTATGGTTATATATGGGGTACAATTGCTGCAATGATATTGTTAGCGACTTATCTTACACGACAAATTCGACCTTTTTACGTTAAATCTAAAATTAATCGGGAACACGTCAAATATTTGCTTAGCTATTCTTTGCCATATATTCCCTATACGTTAAGTGGGATTATATTGGCTCAATTTGGACGAATCTTTATGAGTACACATGGTGGCTTTGATGCTGCCGGTCTTTATAGCTTTGTGTCAAACGTTGGAGCATTAATGATGATTCTTATTTCAGTAGGTCATAATGCATGGAATCCATATTATCTTCAGTATATGACCAACAAAGATTATAAAAGCATAGATAAGGATTATGATTTAATTTGGCGAGCCACATTAATTGGTGCAATGGGATTGACTATGTTTGGCAATGAAATAGCATTAATCATGGCACGTCCTGAGTTCTTGAGCGGTATGTATTTGCTGCCTATATTAATAATTGGCTATGTTTTCTATCAATGGTCTTATGTATATCTACGAAGTACTGGTTTTGCCAAGCGTACTATATGGAATGCTGTAGCCATTTTAATTAGTGGTATCAGTAACATTTTGTTGAATCACCTGCTGATTGACCGCTTCTATATTTTAGGTGTAGCACTCTCATTCTGCATTTCTTATTTTATTTTATATGCTGTGGCATATTTGATAAATAGATATGTTCTTAAAACTTATGTTCCACAAAGTATACGCTTTATCAAACCTTTCTTTTTATTGCTGCTTTTAATGGCGGTTTATCAATATGTATTTGGTGGAGAAATGAATTTATGGATTAAAATTCCTGTTTTTTTTATACTGACTTGTTTGTTTATGTGGGGATATAAAAGTTATATATTCAAGGTCTTAAAGTTTTATCATTAACAAAAATGCAATTCAAATGGAGAAAATGGTTTAGAAACCTTTTTTTAATTTGTGATGTCTTGGAGTGTTGCAATTATGTTAAAGTGTGTTCTTGTAATTATAGAATATAGAAAAAGGATGAATTGTTTACTGCAGGAGCATTTGTGGCTTTAAGAAAATGTATATTTTGGTATATAATAGTATGGAAAGGAAATATGATTGATTTTAGTGTATTCTATTTTGATTTATACTATATAAAGATGTTTAAATATGTTTTTAAGGAAAGAAAACAATGAACTAGCAATAATCTGTAGATCTCCTTTTCAGGTTTTGTGTGCCATTGAATATTTACGAAGTAATATTATTGAAGATTATACTTTTTATCTATTATCTTTTAGCAATGATGATAAAAGTGAGGAGATAAGTGCTAATGTGTTAGGACTTTATAATATAGATTATATAGTGTGTAGATATCCTAAGCTTAAAGATTATTTTCCGTTATTGAAATCTGAACTTTGTAATAAGTATAATTATATCTTGTGTGGTAATTTTTTTGATGCAGGGCAAAGAATGATGGCATCAATAATAGGATCAAATCGAGCAGTAATTACATTTTTAGACGATGGAAATCAGACAATTAATGCAATAAAGCAAAAGTCTTATTATGTCACTTTTGATTCTGTAACAAATACTTTGCGTAGCTTGTTTTCTGGTTTTCTGTTTATAAAAAAAAGATGTTTGTTGAATAATTTTTTTACATTTTTCGAATATGAAGATTTGCGAGCAAATATTAAGAAAAACGATTTTTCTCATGTACTTATAAATCGGAACAAAATAAATGAAAAGGATGGTATATATATTATAGGAACAAATTCTCGCTCTTTGAATCATTTTTTGGATGAGAAAAATTCTGTTGAGTTGCATTTAACCCGATTGATTAGTTATCTGAAAAATAAATATCCCAATCAATTTATATATTATTGTCCACATAGAATGGATTTAAACAATAAAGAGCTTAATAGCCTGATGAAAGAGAATGGGATTTCAATAATGTCTACTAGTTTTCCAGTCGAACTCAATTTTCTTATAAACGATATAACTCCCTTTATGGTTGTGGGGTTTTACTCTATGGCGATGAATACTCTTTATAGGCTCTATCCTCAAGCTTATTTTTTTAATATAAAGCTTGCTTTTTGTGATAAGAAAATGAAAAGACAATATCAACAAATAGAGGAAAATATGGAATTAAATGGTATAAAATCTCTTTATTTACAATGAATATATTGTATTCCCAATCTCATTTATCATTGAATTATAAGGTAGTTTTTTCTATTTTATTTATTCTAAATCCAACAGTCGCATCACTGCTGATTTTATTTTTCTTATCTGGTAAATCATGTAAAGTTAATCATGTATTTTTAGGAATGATATTATCTGCTTATGTGTCTCTTATTAATGTAACAAAAGTTCCCGTCAATGATTTAGAATCTTATTTAGAATATTTTTCCGCTGCTGGTGATATGCCTTTGTATGAATATTTATTTTACTGGAATAAATATAAAGCCGGAGTTGAAAGTCTTAAAGAACCGGCTTATGCCGTTTTCTCATATTTTTCTTATCATATTTTAGGAGGGAACCAAAAAGCATTCGTTTTTCTCTTCTCTTTTCTCATATATAATTTGTATTTTCTTTCACTGTATAAAGTTTGCAGGTTTTTAAAATTGAATACTACACAGATAGTTGTAAGTATTCTATTTCTTTTTTTCAATCCTGTTTTATTTTCTTTATCCGTTCATTTGTTCAGACAAGTTTTAGCAGGGGCTATTTTGTTTTATATTTTAGTGGCATGTTTTTTTTATAGTAAAGTAAAATACTGGCTAATATTTATGATTCCTTTAATACATAGTACAACTTTCTTTTTTATTCCTATGATGTTTTTATTTAGGTTTATGAATCCGTACATGAATAAGAAAAGTATAATAATTATGTTGCTTTTCGTAATTATATTGTCTAATTATCAATCAATAGCATCTTTGTTATTGACGTTTATTAGCGGTAAAATCGTATTTTTAGATTATATTTTGTCTAGGGCTTCTGAAGATACAAGATATGAACTTGGAAAGCTTCCTATTCATCAAATTGGCATATTACTTTTTATTGTAGTTGCTATTATTGTGTTGAATTTGAAAAGAGTCAAATATAATGATGGACTATATAAATTTTATAATGTATTTGTCTTTTTGTCTGTTTTTATTTTACTCAATTTGAGGCAAGACGAATTATCAAATAGGTTTTATGTTTTTATTTGGTTGTTTTTACCGTATTTTGTTATCCCTTTTTCCACAAATATTTCTTTAGCTATGCTTAAAAGTTTGATAGTAATAATGTGGATTGTTTTTTTTATATATATAAATATAACTCCTTTTTACATTTATAGGGCAGCCCCATATTTACTGTCTGATTCAGTATTTGATTATCTGCTATTTTAATATGATTTTTCCTTTTGTATAAAAAAGAGCATGCTTGGTTATGACGTAATATGATGATTACAATTTTTTAGGATGGGGAGAGTATTCAGAAATCTAAAGTTGTAGCACTTTCATAAAATGTAGTATTCAAAATGATATATATGATGATTTGGTTTCAATACATAACCTTTTTACTAATACTAAAAGAAAAATAGAAATGCATAGCAACATCAATTTGAAAGGTTCTTATTAGGAAATGGAATCTGAACAGAATTGTCCATTGTAATTTGCAAAAACTATCGTTGAAATTTAATATTTCATTACGAGATAGTTGAACTGATATTCAATTTTTGAGTCAAATTATCCTCCACTATCTCCTCTGAAAACTATCCATAGTGCGTTAAAACCTAATAAAAAACTTTTTGTAATATGGTTTTGAAAAGGCTGGAATTTATGAAAATAGTGGAGTGCTTGAATAAAAAATAGTTGAAGTGGGTTTGAGAATCAGCAATAAATTGAGTTATAAGTGGAGAGAAATAAAAATGGCTATTCTTGATTTCAGAATACTACTTTTTTGTATTTAATCATTGAAAATATTTACTTGATTTTGCCTTGAATCGCTAATAAAAAAAGTACAGATAAGCATTGTTCTATGACAATGGCGAGATGTTCCCTTCTTTTAATTGATTTTAAAAGCGAATAAACTGCTATCATAACAAAAATATTGTAATAAAAATAATAAAAAGAAATGAAAATTGTAATAGTACATTTAGATTTTAATGCTTATTTCCCTCAAAGGTTGAGGGCTCTCAAATTTTTTTTGGCTAATAAAGGACATGAATTATTTATTTTTGAAATGTTAGGAACTCCTATGTTATATTCTTTCTCTTATGTAGAAAAAAACGATTTAAATATAGAAACTTTTTATCCTGATAAAACTTATCAAACAGTTTCTCGTAAAATGATAAATAGGGATGTATATAAGAGATTAATGGAAATAAATCCTGATATCGTAATAACAGGAACAATTGTTTTTCCTCCTTCTGCAGCAGCAATTCGTTGGGCGAAAGAAAATAAAAAAGCTCTTGTCGTTTTTGAGAATGCTAAAGTTTCGGCTTTTCCAAGAAATAAAATTGTGACATGGGTGAAAAGAAAAATCTATGGTGTTGTTGATTCATTTGTATGTCCATCCTCAGATTATATTGAGGATTTGAAATATTGGGGATTTTCTAAAGAACAAATTTTCTTTGGATTAAATGTGACTAATAATAGGTTTTGGGCTGAAAAATGTCAAAATACTGATTTTAGAATGCTTCCTAAACACTATTTTTTAACCGTAGGTCGTCAAGTTCCTTTTAAAAATTTAGATACTTTTTTAAAGGCTTATTTAGAGTATAAAAGACAAGGAGGTAATATCCCTTTAGTTATGGTAGGAGAGGGGGCTTCTCATAGAGAATTAGAAGTGTTATCCTCAGGAATCTCAGATATTACTTTTCTACCTTTTCAGTCATATGAAAAATTGAGGCAAATCTTTATAAATGCAAAATGTCTCTTTTTACCTAGTTTTAAGAAAGAAACATGGGGACTGATTGTAAATGAAGCCATGGCTGCGGGAAAAATAGTTGCAGTCAGTACGGAATGTGGTTGTGCTAATACATTGGTAAAGGAAAGAGTGAATGGATTTTTGTATAATCCTTTGAGTGAGAAGGAGATGATTTCAATTATGTTTGAGATACAGAACATGTCTATTGATGAAATACATAAAATGCAAAATGAGGGCCGAAAAATTATTTCTAATTGGGATTTAGATAAATTTGTTGAAGGTGTTTATTCGGCAGTTCTATATGCGATCTCACATAAAAAGAAGATATCTTTATTAGACCACTTGTTGGTGAAATTATGGAAAGGACAAATGAAAAATAATTCAGTTAAATAATTGCAATGTTACCTAAGATAACTGTTGTTACTGTAGTTTATAATGGCATCTTAACATTAGATGCAACTATTAAAAGTGTTATTTCTCAAACTTACTCTAATTTGGAGTATATTGTTGTTGACGGTGGTAGTACTGATGGTACACTGGAATTGTTGAAAAAATATAATAGTCAGATTTCTATTATTATATCTGAAAAGGATGATGGGCTATATGATGCAATGAATAAAGGGATTGCATTGTCTACAGGAGAGTGGATATGTTTTATGAATTGTGGAGATATCTTTTCATCATGCAATGTGCTGACATTTATATTTGAAAATAACGACTGGACTAAAGCTGATATTATATATGGGGATGCCATACAGATTGATGGTCGTAGAAAAAAATTAATAGTTGCTGGATATGATTTGTTTCAATTGAATTATCATCCTATTTATAGGCATAATGCTTCTTTTGTTAGGACTCAGATTCACAAGCATTTTTTATTCGATTTGAGTTTGCGAAAGAAAATCAACTATGCCTTGGATTTTTACATTATTCATCATCTTTATAAAGCAGATGCTAAGTTTGTGAAAGTTAACTGTGTAATTTGTTCATATTTAAAAGAAGGTACCTCAAATCATTTTATAAAAAATATGTGGTATAACTATTTAGTTACTAATGATATGAAATGTTCTATTCGTTTATTTATAAAATGGTTTCTTATGATGGTGAAATTTAGATTGAACGTTTTCAAATATAAAAAATAAATTATAAATGTGTCTTGCTTATGTTGTCAGATAACTGCGAATAAGTTTGGAATTAAATAATTAATTTATGGGATATAATGACTAGGTGTTGCTGCCCCCTCTTTTTTAGAGGAGTAGGTGTGCATGCTTATCTTATTCTGTATATTAGACTTTACTTGTCATATTTAAGCAGATCATTTCTTTTTTAAGATGTCAGTTGTGGAGATAATTAATTATTTCATATTTTATAGCTTATTTATATCATTTGATTATCAGGATAGTAATGAAAAATTTACTAAGCAGATTTATTTCTTATTCTGTTTGATAAATTGAGCTAAACTCTATATTGCTGATATTAAATAGTTTATGGGTTCAGTCTTTAGAAATATAGAATTAAAAAACAAATAAGGAATGGTAATTAGAACAAAAATTAGCATCCTCAATATAAAGATACGATCTTTTACTCAAAAAGAGCTGTTAGAACAAATGGCCGAAGGTGTACTCTATACCCCAAATCTTGACCATCTAATAAAACTCCAGCGCGACAGGGAATTTTATGACATCTACCAGCAAGCAGAATGGATAGTATGCGATAGCCAGATCCTTTATCTGGCATCAAAACTGTTGAAGCAATCTTTACCGATGGCTATTCCGGGAAGCAGTTTCTTTACGGCATTCTATAACTATCATGCCAATAATCCTAATTGTAAAATTTTTCTGTTAGGAGCAGCCGAAGGAGTTGCTAAAAAGGCGATGGAGAATATAAACAGGAGAGTAGGGAGGCAAATAGTGGTCGGTGCTCATTCACCCTCTTACGGTTTCGAGAAGAACGAACAGGAGTGTGAAGAACTGATACATATTGTCAATGAAAGTGGAGCTACTGTATTGTTGGTTGGTGCTGGTGCACCCAAGCAAGAAAAGTGGATAGCAAAATACCGTAGCCGTATGTCCGGTGTGAAATTATTTATGGCTCTTGGCGCTACCATAGACTTCGAAGCAGGTAATATAAAACGTGCTCCCAGAATATTCCAAATCTTGGCGATGGAATGGTTCTATCGCTTTCTGAAAGAACCCAAGCGACTGTTCAGACGCTATTTTATAGATGATATTCAGTTCTTTTATTATTTTGCCAAACAATTATTGGGGCTTTACAAAGATCCTTTTGCATAGTTTCCATAAACTATGTAAGGAAACAACGGGTAGGAGCAGAATGAAAGACATCAGCCAGACTATCCCATTCAATATTAATAATACTATTGCTTGCAAACGTTTCATGGAAGCAAAGATAGATGGAATTCTCATAATACTGGGTAGAAAAATGCGATTAATTTGGTTATGCTTTATTGTAACGTCTTTGATTACGGAAGCAGGTGTAGATATTATGGATATTATGTATTTATTGGAAAGATGTAAAGATATACTTGAATATTTTAAAGTCGCAGAACAATAAATGTAAAAATAATTTTATCATATTATTAATTTAGTAAGTTTCTCTCAGACTGTCGAAAAGTTGAATTAAATAAGTTACTATGCTGCAGCGATTAGAAGTTATTGATTTTTTACGAGGATTCTCTATTTTTACCATTGTGCTGATGCATTTGTTGCAAAGTTATCCGATACCTCCGTTTTTAATGGCTGCTTCATCTTTTGGTGGAGCAGGAGTACATGTATTTATCTTGTGTAGTGGATTTGGGCTTTATTTATCATACTTAAATAAACCGCTTACTTATAGTCAATTTTTAAAACGACGTTTTTTAAAAGTTTATTTGCCATACATAATAATTATATTGGTAAGTGCTCTGATTCCCTTTTATAATACTTCATCAGATAAACTTCTCCAAATACTTAGTCATATATTTCTCTTTAAAATGTTTTTTAATGATTTGGAGAATTCTTTTGGAGGGCAGATGTGGTTTGTTTCAACAATAATTCAATTTTATTTGATATGGCCTTTTTTGTTGAAATTGTTTAATAAATCGATCGGGGTGATTTATGCTTTGCTAATAAGTATGTTGTGGGCTACTATTGTAGCGATGCTTGGGAAAAGCGATGTACGTGTATGGAATAGTTTCTTTTTACAATATCTTTGGGAATTTGTTTTAGGCATGTATTTAGCTAAATGCTATAAACTTAATTCTGAAATAGTCAATTTATTGAACTTTAAGATATTAGTTCCTGTTTGTATACTATGTGTTGCTTTTACAGGAGTGGCCGGGTTAAAAGGAGGTATTTGGAAACTATATAATGATATACCTTCTATGATTGGATATTTGTTCACATTGTTGATTATATATAAATTACATATAAAGCTTATTAATGGGTTATTTGTACTGACTAATAAGATTTCTTATGAATGGTACTTAGTACATATGTTGGTATTTAGTTGTACTTTTTATTATTTGTATAAGTTGGAAACTTTCGGTATGGTAGCAATAGCTGTTATTTCATTTATTTTTTCGTATGTTGTAGCCTGTTTATATCATTGGATTCTTAGTAAGATGAAGATATTTTGAAATAAAAAGAATTGGTTATAGATGAATGCCTAATGAAAGACACCAGCCAAACCATCCTATTCAATACTAATAACACTATTGCTTGCAAACGTTTCATGGAAGCAAAGATAGATGGAATTCTCATAATAATGGGTAGAAAAATACGATTAATTTTAATATGCCTTATTGCGATTAGCTCGTTACAGAGTCAGGCACAGGCA
>OJMP01002213.1_pt1 | contig 10967 bp, 10 predicted proteins | sample 1597311 | NCBI WGS metagenome assembly OJMP01 (sample SAMEA2452134, study PRJEB22498) | human gut metagenome | biome: human feces; feature: human gut; material: feces | place: Australia | collected 2012 | reverse complement strand
GATTTCGATGGCAATATTTTCGCCGTCTTTGTTGATGGTCTGCTGGGAAGCAGCAACGGACGGGGTCGGTTTGAAACCAGCCCGGACAACGATATCGCTTCCGTCGCTGATACCGCCTAAAATACCGCCGGCGTGGTTGGTCAGCTTGACAATGGAGCCGTCCGCATTTACATGGAAGGCATCGTTATTGGTAAGCCCGGTAGCTGTGCAGACCGAGAAACCGTCTCCGATTTCCACGCCTTTTACGGCGCCGATGGAGACGAGTGCTTTTGCAAGGTTGGCATCGAGCTTTTCAAACACCGGATCGCCGACACCGGCCGGCATATGGTGAACGACACATTCGACCACACCGCCGACGGAATTTTTTTCCGCCATGGCTTTTGTTAAAAGCTCGGAAGCCTTTTCGGCAGCCTCTGCATCCGGCATATTCAGGGCGTTATTCGCGATTTCAGCGGTATCAAAAGACTGGATTTCCACGTCACCGATGGAGCGGGTGTAGGCGGAAACGGTGATGCCAAGCTCAGAGAGCATTTTTAAGGCAATGGCACCTGCAGCCACGCGTGCGATCGTCTCGCGTCCTGAGGAGCGTCCGCCGCCGCGGTAGTCGCGGAAACCGTATTTTGCATCAAACGTATAGTCGGCGTGGCCCGGTCTGTAATAGGAAGCAATGTCGCTGTAATCTTTGGAATGCTGATCCTCATTCCATACCACCATGGAAATCGGGGTACCGGTCGTTTTTCCTTCGAAAGTGCCGGATAAAATCTGAACGGTATCGGATTCTTTCCGTTTTGTGGTAAAGCGGTTCTGTCCCGGCTTCCTGCGGTCGAGGTAAAACTGAATATCCTCCTCGGAAAGCGAAAGGCCGGCCGGCACTCCGTCCACAACAACGCCCACGCCTTTTCCATGAGACTCTCCCCAGGTGGTCAGTCTGAAGATGGTACCAAATGATGATCCTGCCATATATAAAGTCCTCCTGAATTTTTTCGTATATTTATAAAATAACTGGAAAAGATTTCTAATAAATTATACCGGAAAGTAAAACATTCGTAAAGCTCTTTTTCGGAGACGAAATTCACCGTTATACCGTTTGACAAACGAAAAGGCAGCACGTATAATGAGAATGTATTTTCGGGCAGTGAAAGCCGGTAAAATAAAACAAACAAAAAGGAAGAGTGTGCATGAATTTTTTAGACAAAATGGAGCGAAAATATGGGAGATACGCGTTAAGCCATCTGACGATGTACATTATCGTAACGTACATTGCGGGATATATCATTGCGCTTGCGGCTCCCATCATGAGACAGTATCTGACGCTGGAACCATATTATATTCTGCACGGACAGATCTGGCGTCTGGTGAGCTGGATTCTGATTCCGCCGAGCAGCCTTGATATCTTTACGATCATCATGCTGTTTTTCTATTACTCAATCGGAACAAGCCTTGAGAGAGCCTGGGGAGATTTCAAGTATAATGTTTACATCTTTTCCGGCATTCTGATGACCATTATCGGTTCCTTCCTGCTGTATGGAATCTTATATGCAGTCAACGGATATCCGTCGCTGATGGGAACGGCATTCAGCACTTACTACATCAGCCTCTCGATTTTCCTTGGCTTTGCGATCAGCTTCCCGGATATGCAGGTACTGCTGTATTTCATTATTCCGATCAAAATCAAATGGCTGGCATACCTTGACGTAGCGCTTCTCGCCTACAGCATGATTACCAGCATCATGAGCGGAAACTGGGCAGGATGTGTTGTTATTCTTTGTTCCCTTGCAAACGTCCTTGTGTTCTTCCTGATGACAAGAAAAGGAAAACGCGGCTCTTTCCAGCAGAACAGACGCCGGAAGGAATTTAAAAAGGCCGTTTCAAGAGGCGAAGCCGAATACCGCAATCCGAACGGGATCACAAAACACAAATGTGCGATCTGTGGCCGGACCGAAAAAGATGATCCGAATCTGGAGTTCCGTTTCTGTTCCCGATGCAACGGAAACTATGAATACTGCCAGGATCACCTGTTTACGCATGAACATGTAAAATAAAGAAGGAGAGAAAGTATGAGAAGAACGAAAATTGTCTGCACCATGGGACCAAATACCAACTCCCGTGACCTGATGAAAAAACTGATTGAAACCGGAATGGATGTTGCTCGTTTTAATTTTTCTCATGGAGACCACGATGAGCAGAAAATGCGTATGGATATGCTGAAAGAGCTTCGAAAAGAGCTGAAAACTCCTGTGGCAATCCTTCTGGACACCAAAGGACCGGAAATTCGTACCGGCGTTTTAAAAGATGGAAAAAAAGTGAATCTGGTAACCGGACAGACTTTTACCCTGACAACCGTTCAGGAGACCGGAGATGAAAATCACTGTTCTGTCAGCTACACCGGCCTTACGGAAGATATCAAAGAGGGAGATACGATTTTGATCGATGATGGTCTGATCGGTCTGCGCGTAGAAAAAGTAAATGCACCGGAAATTGTCTGTACCGTAGTAAACGGCGGCGAGCTCGGAGAAAAAAAGGGCGTGAATGTACCAAACGTTTCGATCAATCTTCCGAACCTCACGGAGAAAGACAAAGGAGATCTTCTTTTTGGTATTGAACAGGATATTGATTTTGTTGCAGCTTCCTTTATCCGGAATGCAGAGGCAATTAACGAAATCCGTGAGTTCCTTGTGGCAAACGGAGGAGAGCATATTGATATCATTGCCAAGATCGAAAATGCGGAGGGTGTGCAGAACATCGACAGCATCATCGATGCGGCAGATGGTGTGATGGTTGCAAGGGGAGATCTTGGTGTAGAGATTCCGGCGTGCCAAGTACCGCATGTACAGAAAATCATCATTGAAAAATGCAATCATAAATACAAACCGGTTATCACAGCAACCCAGATGCTGGATTCCATGATCCGGAACCCGCGTCCGACCCGTGCAGAGGTAGCCGATGTTGCGAATGCAATTTATGATGGAACGGATGCGATCATGCTCTCCGGCGAAACAGCAGCCGGAAAATATCCGATCGAGGCAGTTACCATGATGGGAGAGATTGCCGAGCAGACGGAGCGTTATCTGAAATTCGAAGACTACCGCGATGGAAAAGCGCTGGAAGGAAAGCTAAATGTTTCCGCAGCAGTCGGAAGTGCAGCCGTTTCTATGGTAGAACACATCAAAGCAGCCTGCATTGTGACTCCGACGATGTCCGGTCAGACTGCAAGACTGATTTCCAACCTTCGTCCGAGCGTACCGATTTACGGCGTTACCCCATATGAATGGGCAAGAAGAAAAATGCAGCTCTACTGGGGCGTTCGTCCGGTGACCGGATACGAGGAAGATTCTACGGAGAACATCATTTCCCATGCTATGTATATGGTGCGCCGTGAGGAGCTTGTAGAACGTGGCGATATGGTTATTTTTACGGCCGGAGACCCTGCTACTAACGAGGTGACGGGTGAAGGATATATGACAAACATGCTTCACATTATTCAGGCAAAATAAGCAGAAGAAGGAGACAAAAGAGAATGACGAAGAAGCCTTTTGTAACAAAAGAAAAACTGGAAGAAATCGCAGCAGCAGTACCAACTCCGTTTCACATTTACGATGAAAAAGGAATTCGTGAGAATGCGAAAGCGGTAAAGGAAGCTTTTTCCTGGAATCCGGGATTTCGTGAGTATTTTGCTGTAAAAGCGAACCCAAACCCGACACTGATCAAAATGCTGGGTGAATATGACTGCGGATGCGACTGCTCTTCTTACACGGAGCTGATGCTTTCCGATGCGATGGGATTTGAGAAAGATAAAATCATGTTTTCATCCAACGTAACACCGGCTGCAGAGTATCAACTGGCTGCAGAGCTTGGTGCGATCATTAACCTTGATGATATTACGCATATTGATTTTCTTGAGAAAACATTAGGCTACATTCCGAAGAAAATCTGTTGCCGTTATAACCCGGGCGGACTGTTTAAAATCAGCACCGATATTATGGACAATCCGGGAGATGCCAAATACGGTATGACAACCGAGCAGATTTTTGAGGCATTCCGCATTCTGAAGGCAAAAGGGGCAGAAGAGTTCGGCATCCATTCCTTCCTTGCAAGTAATACCGTAACCAATGATTACTACCCAGTTCTGGCAAAAACACTGTTTGAGCTGGCTGTAAAGCTGCAGAAAGAGACGGGCGTGAAGATTAAATTCATCAATCTTTCCGGCGGCGTCGGAATTCCGTACAAACCGGATCAGGAAGGCAATGACATCCGCGTGATTGGCGAGGGTGTACATAAAGTGTACGATGAAGTTCTCGTTCCGGCCGGCATGGGCGATGTTGCAATTTACACGGAAATGGGCCGTTTCATGATGGGACCGTACGGCGGACTCGTTACCCGCGCCATCCATCAGAAACACATCTACAAAGAGTACATCGGCTGTGATGCCTGCGCGGTCAACCTGATGAGACCGGCTATGTACGGCGCTTACCATCACATCACGGTGATGGGAAAAGAAGATCAGCCGTGCGACCACAAATATGACGTAACAGGCTCTCTGTGCGAGAACAACGATAAATTCGCGATCGACCGCATGCTTCCGGAAGTGGAAGTCGGAGACCTCCTCTTCATCCACGACACCGGCGCACATGGATTTTCCATGGGATACAACTACAACGGAAAATTAAAATCTGCAGAGGTTCTGTTAAAAGAGGACGGCAGCTTTGAAGTCATCCGCCGCGCAGAAACCCCGAAGGACTACTTCGCTACACTGGATGGAACACCGGAGTATGAGAAGATGTTTGGAAATAAATAAGAAATTATAATTTAAGCAAATAGAAAACCCTTTCCGAAAGAACCACACGATCAAGATGGTTCTTTGGAAAGGGTTTTCTGCATCTCTTAAGACGGGAAAGATAACAAAAAAGATCCATATAAACTTTCGTTCATACAGATCTCTTTTTTGTCTGCCGCTGGCCGGACTCGAACCGGCACGGTTATTCACCGCTTGATTTTGAGTCAAGTGCGTCTACCAATTCCGCCACAGCGGCACGTTCTGATAATCAGAACAAAATATATTTTACCACAAAAGCGGGAAGAGCGCAAGAGGGGAATTTGGAATAATTAGGGTTGTGGAAAAACAGAGCGGAAAGATGGGGGAGGGACTTTTCGAAGAAGAGAAGATATTGTATAATGGCAGGAAAGAGTGAGAAAGGAAGGGAATACTATGGCATCGCCTTATGGGCATTATGCTGAGATACTGGAAGATATATTAAAAGAACTGCAAAAAAGAAAGAGAAGAAAAAACCCTCCAAATCGGTTTCACTATAGAATAAATTTTAGAAGTGACCGTCGGCTGTTGGGAGTGGCGTATGGATTGATTGCAGTAACAATAATAGTTTATTTTTGGAACAGTGATGCAAACTGTGAAGTGATTATTGGCCATTATATTCTGAGCGCTGCGTTTACGATATGGGCAATTTTAGGGTATCTATACAGCAAAGGTACCTGGATCGATGTCATTGATGATGGAGAAAGAGAAGATTCCAGAATGATCATAAGGAACCCTTTTGAAGGGGAGAGGATTTTTATGATGAGTGAGATCGGTGAAGTAAAATTGGAAAAAGATACTGCTATGTATATTTATGATGCAGATGGAAATCTGGTGATCTCAATATCTGATACGGCAGATAATTTTGATCTGTTGGCTCAAAATCTGGAATGGCATAACAAAAAGATAAAAGAAGTCAGCAGGTTGGAAATGTTGAGAGCATTACCACGTGAGCTGATAAAAGAGATAAGGAAATCCAGACATAAGGAAAGATAATTTACCATACAGGAGGAAATCAATTATGATTCTTGCAATAGACATCGGCAACACTAATATCGTTCTCGGCTGTGTCGAAGGAAAAAAGACATTCTTCATCGAGCGCCTGTCCACCGACAAAGCCAAAACAGAACTGGAATACGCAGTCAGCCTGAAAAATGTGCTGGAAATTTATGAAATCCCTGTGGACCAGATCGAAGGCGGCATCATCTCCTCCGTCGTTCCGCAGGTAACGGAACTCTGCCGGAGTGCGGCAGAAAAAGTCATCAAAAAGCCGGTCAAAGTGGTTGGACCCGGCGTGAAGACAGGTCTTAATATCAAACTGGATGACCCCGCAACCGCAGGAAGCGATCTCGTTGTAGTAGCAGTAGCAGCCCTGAATGAATACACCTGCCCGCAGATCGTCATCGACATGGGAACCGCAACTACCATGAGTGTGCTCGACCAGAAAGGCTGCTTTATCGGCGGTGTTATTCTTCCAGGCTTACGCACCTCTCTGGATGCACTCGTATCAAACGCCGCGCAGCTCAGCCAGACCAGTCTTGCCGCGCCGAAAAAAGTGATCGGCAAAAATACCCTGGACTGCCTGAGAGGCGGCATGATCTACGGAAACGCCGCCAGCATCGACGGCATGATCGAACGGATGGAAGAAGAACTCGGCTGCAAATGCACCATCGTAGCCACCGGCGGCCTGGCGCAGGCTGTGATTCCGCACTGCCGACACAACATCATCATCGACGAGGATCTGCTCTTAAAAGGCCTTCAGATTATCTATGAAAAGAACAGATAAAGATCCGATTGCAAATCCGTTCATTGACAAAGTCTGCGAATTGTTATAACATATGTATAACAAAACGATACGAGAAAGCAGGGTGTAACTATGTATTACGAGACAATACAGATCGACTTCAACAGCGACGAAGCGATCTATATCCAGCTGCGGAATCAGATCATTCTGGGCATTGCCACTTCGCGGATTCGGGAAGGGGATACCTTACCTTCCGTCAGGCAGCTCGCAGACAATATCGGAATCAATATGCATACCGTAAATAAAGCCTACAGCGTACTCCGCCAGGAGGGCCTCCTTTCCATTGACAGAAGAAAGGGCGCCGTCATCAGCATTGACGCGGACAAACTGTACGCGATGCAGGAACTGCGGGAAGATCTGCAGGTCATTCTTGCAAAAGCCGTCTGCAAAAATATATCAAAAGAAGAAGTACATCAGCTTGTAGATGAAATTTACAGCAACTACGCAGACGAGTAAATAAGGAGACAATATTATTATGAGAGAAGGATATACCAGTCAGGCAAAAAAAGCACTGGCATATGCGGTTAAGACAGCCGAAAAATGCGGACATAACTACGTGGGAACCGAACACCTTCTGATTGGCCTTCTGAATGTGGAGGATGGAACCGCAGGCATGGTGCTCACCGAGTTCCATGTAGATGCCGGACAGCTCACTGAGCTGATCGACCGTCTGATCGCACCGGGCGGAAATACAGCAACCGAATCACGTCCGGGCTATACCCCGAGAGTACGTCGTGTACTCGAAAATGCAGAAGCAGAGGCCGCACGCTTCAAAAGCAGAGCCGTAGGAACTGAGCATCTGCTGATTGCTATTTTAAAAGAGAGCGACTGCGTTGCCACCCGCTTACTTTTCACCATGGGCATCAACATTCAGAAATTATACAGTGCCATTCTCACCGCCATGGGCGAAGCACCGTCGCAGGGCGGCATGAATGGAAATCCAAACGCCGGCCGCGGACCGCAGACAAGAGGCGGTGCATCGAACAGCGAAACACCGGCGCTCGATCAGTACAGCCGCGATCTCACCGAACTCGCGCGCGAAGGAAAACTCGACCCGGTTGTCGGCCGCAGCCAGGAAATTGAGCGTGTGATTCAGATCCTGAGCCGCCGGACAAAAAATAACCCTTGCCTCATTGGAGAGCCAGGTGTCGGAAAAACGGCGATTGCCGAAGGCCTTGCACAGCGCATCGCTCTTGGCATCGTGCCGGAAACCATCCGTGACAAGCGTGTTGTCGTTCTTGACCTCTCGGGAATGGTAGCCGGAAGTAAATACCGCGGTGAGTTCGAAGAGCGCATCAAACGAGTCGTCAAAGAAGTGACGGATAATGAAAACATTCTGCTGTTCATCGACGAGCTTCATACGATCATCGGAGCAGGCGGCGCAGAGGACTATCTCATTTTACAGCTGCGGCTGCGCAAGGGGCTGGATCTTGCCGCCTATAAGGCCCGCTACGGGAAGGAGTTTTCCACCGCCCAGCTCGCCTTTGTGAAAAACTGTGTGAAGTCCGGCTATGCCACCTTCGATGGCAGCACCCTTGCCCTCACCCCCGCCGGGCTCATTGTGCAGAACAGCATTCTGGCGGAGCTGCTGTGACTTTTGCTTGACAATTTACGTTGAAACGTATATACTGAAATTACAAAAGGTGCTGCCCTCCAAACGGCTAGCTCCTTACGTTACTCGTATCAAAAAAGATTGACCGATTTGCTTGGGGAAGCATAGATGGCGGTCAGTCTTTTTTGTTTTTATATCTTTTGTCGTCATGGCTGATTTTCCATGTGATGTCAAAAACACCATATGCTACGCTGGAAACAAATGTCAACAGCAGCAGCACTTCTGACAAAGTCATGCGCATTCCTCCTTTCGCCGAAGCGTCGGGATTGTGCGCCCAAAAAAGCCGCCCTCCCGATGCCTGTTTACCAGTAAGTAAAACCTTTGCGGTTCGGTAAGGAGCGTTCAGCCGCCTACGTTTAAGGCAACACCTGATGACAGCTTAAAAGCTGTATTTTTAGGATATCATATTTTCTGACAAAATACAATCACTTACGTCAGGTCAATGACCCTCCACCCCAGCTCCCGGATGGCTTCCCGGTCATGGGTAGCCAACAAAACAGCCCGTTCGCCGCGGCGCTCTTTCAGGAGCGCTGCGGCTTTTTTCATGGTCTCGGGGTCCATGCCGGTGAAGGGTTCATCTAACAGAAGCGTGTCGCTCTCGGCCCAGAGAGCGCGCAGCAAGGCGGTGCGGCGCTTCTGTCCGCCGGACAGCTGAGCGGGATAGGCATCCGCCTTGTCCTCCAGACCGACGCGCCGCAGCAGCGCTCTGGCTTTTTCCTCTGCCGCCGGTGCCGGGACCTTCTTTACCTTTTTCAGGGAGATGGTCACATTCTCCAGGATCGTCAGGTTGTTGAACAGATTGAACTGCTGGAACACCATCCCCACCTTTTCCCGGTGCTTATGGACGGCGTAGCCCTTGTCGGTGATGCAGCTGCCCTCAAAAAAGATCTGGCCCTCCGTGGGGGTCTCCAGCAGGTTCAGGCATCGGATGAAGGTGGACTTTCCGGAACCGGAGGGCCCGATGACCACCACGACCTCCCCCTTTCGGATGGTGGTGTGGATGCCCTTGAGGACCTCCAGATCGCCGAAATTCTTTTTCAGTCCCTTGATCTCAAACAGAACGTTGTCAGCGGTCACTGCACTTCATCCTCCTCTCAAAAAGATCCAGCCCCTTCCCCAGCACGATGTTCAGGGTCAGGTAGATGATCGCGGAAATATAGTAGCAAGGCAGCGGGTTGTAGGTGGCGGTGACGACGATGCCGTTGTTGTACATCAGGTCGCCGACGCCGAGGTACTGGATGATGGACGTCTCCTTGATCATGGTCACAAACTCATTGCCCAGCGCCGGCAGAATGTTCTTGACCGCCTGCGGCAGGATGATGTTCACCATCGCCTGCGTCCGGGTCATACCGCAGGACAGCGCGGCCTCCGTCTGCCCGAAGTCCACCGCCTGAATACCGGAACGAATGACCTCCGCCACATAAGCTGTGGAGTTCATGGACAGGGCCAGGATGCAGGGCATGACCCGCGCCAGCTCCACGCCCAGAATGGAACCCTCCGGCCACGGAATGAAGTGAAGCTGATAGTAAACGATGTACAGCTGCACCAGAAGCGGCGTTCCCCGGATGACGGTGATATACAGCTTGGCAAACCCGGAGCACAGCCTGAATCTTGACAATCGCAGCAGCGCGATGAGACAGCCGAGGACCGTGCCCAGCAGAACGGTGATCAGGGAAACGATGACGGTGGTCTGCGTTCCTCGGAGGAAGTATTGGTAGTAGTTCAAAAATATCTCTGTAATGCCCATGGCGTTCTCCTCCTTCTCGCTTGCACCGTTTGTGTGCTTCGGATGAACGGATTGTATATTTTCTCACGCTGAAAGTCAATAGCAAATTTGCAAAAATTTGTATAATTATTCAATTATTGTAAATATATACGAGAATATGGCTGTATACACTGGAAGCATTTGTGTTTCATGCGTATAAGCGCATAGTGGGTGCTATAAGCAAACATAAATGTTATACAGTATATTTGTATTTGTATACATACTATGCGTATGCACCTGCCTATCGGACATCGGCGGAATGCCCGCCCTCACGAAGCGGACCGTCAGTCCAACCATCCCGAAAGCGCAGCGGAAACGATGTGACAGCGGGGCAATACAGGCCCTTCCCTCTTCTATCCCTTTTCTAACACTGTTCAGACCCTCCGAAGCACGCACAACCGCAAGCGCCCCCAAAACAAGAAAAAAGCGCCCGCGATTGCGTATATCTTCTAATAAACAGAAGCAGGTCCGGGAGGTTTCTGTGCGTTTCATGGTAATTGGCGGCGAGCCCCCGAAAAAGATTGACATTCGGCAAAATGCCTGTTATTCTTTAAGCAAGTAAATTACTACTTGGCTAATTGGAGAAAGAACATGAAACCGATTGAACGTTTTCTGCGTGAGACAGACCGCGTGCCGCTCATGCCTATGCCAACGCCCCTGCACCCCATGCATTACCAGCCCTCAGGAAAGGATGTCAGCCTCCTCATCAAGCGGGACGACATGACCGGTGTCGGTCCGGGCGGAAATAAGATCCGTAGCCTTGAGTTCCTCTTAGGGGAAGCCAGATCCAAGGGGGCTTCCAAAATCCTGGCAGCGGGACCGGAGCAGTCAAATCTATGCGCTCTGACCGCGGCGGCCTGTGCCAAGGCCGGGCTGGACTGTGAGCTTATCATCAACGCGGCGGAGCCAGCCCGCAAAGAGGGAAATCTCCTGCTGGAGGAGCTGCTGGGTACCAAAATACACTTCCTCGGCCCTT
>OJMP01002202.1_pt1 | contig 11017 bp, 6 predicted proteins | sample 1597311 | NCBI WGS metagenome assembly OJMP01 (sample SAMEA2452134, study PRJEB22498) | human gut metagenome | biome: human feces; feature: human gut; material: feces | place: Australia | collected 2012 | reverse complement strand
CAGTAGAGCGCGTTAGCGCGGGGTTCATGAGTAAAAAAAGCCTACTAAGCAGGCACAGGAGGAAAAACCAATGAGTAATGATAAATACGTAAGCCCTCTTTCTGAGCGTTATGCAAGCAAAGAGATGCAGTACATTTTTTCACCGGATATGAAATTCAAGACCTGGAGAAAACTCTGGATCGCGCTGGCCGAGACAGAGAAAGAACTGGGATTAAATATTACACAGGAGCAGATCGACGAGCTGAAAGCCCATGCAGATGACATCAATTATGATGTTGCAAAGGCAAGAGAAAAAGAAGTACGTCACGATGTTATGAGCCATGTGTACGCATACGGCGTACAGTGCCCGAAGGCAAAAGGCATTATCCATTTAGGCGCTACCTCCTGTTATGTAGGAGACAATACAGATCTGATCATTATGACTGAGGCTCTGCAGTTAGTCCGCAAGAAATTATTAAACGTACTGGCTGAACTGGCTAAATTTGCAGATAAGTACAAAAATCAGCCAACACTGGCATTTACCCATTTCCAGCCTGCACAGCCTACAACTGTAGGTAAGAGAGCAACCTTATGGATGATGGAATTAAAGCTGGATCTGGACGATCTGGAATATCTCATCGGTTCCATGCGTCTGTTAGGTTCTAAGGGAACCACAGGAACCCAGGCAAGTTTCTTGGAGCTGTTTGACGGAGATCATGAAAAATGCCGTCGTTTAGATCAGCGGATCGCAGAGAAAATGGGATTTTCCGGCTGCTATCCTGTATCCGGACAGACCTATTCCAGAAAGATCGACAGCCGTGTGCTCAGCGTTTTAGCAGGTATCGCACAGAGTGCTCACAAGTTCTCCAATGATATCCGCCTTCTGCAGCACTTAAAAGAAGTAGAAGAGCCATTTGAAAAGCACCAGATCGGTTCTTCCGCTATGGCATACAAGAGAAACCCGATGCGCAGCGAGCGCATTGCTTCCCTGTCCAACTACGTAATGAGCGATATGATGAATCCAATGTTAGTTGCTTCTACCCAGTGGTTTGAGCGTACTCTGGATGACTCTGCAAATAAGAGACTGTCCGTACCGGAAGGATTTTTAGCTATTGATGGTATCCTGGATCTGTACTTAAACGTAGTAGACGGACTGGTAGTATATCCAAAGGTAATTGAGAAGCACATGATGGCAGAGCTTCCATTTATGGCAACAGAAAACATTATGATGGATGCTGTAAAGGCAGGTGGAGACCGTCAGGAACTTCATGAGCGTATCCGTCAGCTTTCCATGGAAGCAGGCAGAAACGTAAAAGAAAAGGGTGAGGACAACAATCTGTTAGAGCTGATCGCAGCAGATCCTGCATTCAACCTGTCCTTAGAGGATTTAAAGAAGGCTATGGAGCCATCCCGCTATGTAGGACGCGCACCAAAGCAGGTAGAAGAGTTCTTAGAGGAAGTCATCAACCCGATCTTAAAGGAAAACGAAGAAGTTCTGGGAATGACTGCTCAGATCAATGTATAAAAGATCATAAATTTGAAATAAATGGACGAAGGGGGCTGGAGCGAAAGCATTCAGCCCCCTTTTAATAAGCACAGGGATCCTGCGCTTTATGCAAGGGGAATTTTATGAATATCAATCTGGAATACTACAAGGTATTTTATTATGTATGTCAGGAAGGCAGCCTTACGGCAGCGGCCCAGAGACTTTGCATTCCCAGCCGGCAGTAAGCCAGGCAGTGCGTCAGCTGGAAAAAGAGGCGGGAACAAAATTATTTTCCCGTACTTCCAAAGGGGTGCTCCTTACAAGAGAAGGAGAACTGTTATACCATTATGTAAAAGGCGGGGTAGAACAGCTGCTAGAAGGCGGACGGATGCTTAAAAGAATGCTGGATATGGATATGGGAGAGGTGCGGATCGGTGCCAGTGACATGACACTGCAGTTCTTTTTACTTCCTTATCTGGAGCAGTTCCACAAAGAATATCCGAAGATCAAGGTGACAGTGACCAATGCGCCGACTCCGGAGACCATCCGCTGCCTGGAAGAGGGCAAGATCGACTTCGGTGTGGTAACAACGCCATTTTCAGGTCATGGAGCTATCCACAGTACAGAGGTAAAGCCGATTGATAATGTATTTATTGCAGGAAGCAGCTTTAAAGAATTGCAGGGGAAAGAGCTGGACTATTCCATTCTCTGTGATCTTCCCTGTATCTTCCTTGAAAAAAATACCAGCACCCGCCTGTTTATGGATCAGTTTTTATCCCAGAAAGGCATTGAATTAAAGCCGGAATTTGAGCTGGCTACCAGTGATATGATCGTACAGTTTGCCAGGCGGAACATGGGCGTTGGCTGCGTGATGGAAGGCTTTGCAGAAGAAGCAATAGAGCGGGGAGAAGTATTTGCCCTTTCCTTTAAGGAAAAAATGCCGTCCCGTTCCATCTGTCTGGTAACAGGAGAGTCGGGGTTAATGTCCATGGCGGGAAAGCACCTGTTGGAACTGCTTACAGGGAAATAAGAAAAATAGATAGCGGATACAGATAACATAAGCTGATATTATGACATTCATAATAAATAATCACTTTACTTATAGCCTATAATATAGTAAAGTAAAAGAAGATTGATTATTTATTATGATACTGGGCTTATGCCCCAAGGAGGAATTTACGTATGGTTAGAGCAATTGTAGGTGCTAACTGGGGAGACGAAGGAAAAGGCAAGATCACAGATATGCTTGCAAAAGAGTCTGACATTATCATCCGTTTCCAGGGCGGAAGTAATGCAGGTCATACCATTATCAATGATTATGGTAAATTTGCGCTTCATCTTCTTCCATCTGGTGTATTCTATCAGCACACTACCAGCATCATTGGAAATGGCGTTGCATTAAACATCCCATATCTGATCAAGGAGATCCAGTCTATCGTAGACAGAGGCGTTCCGAAGCCACACATCCTGGTTTCTGACAGAGCACAGATCCTGATGCCTTACCATGTACTGTTTGATACTTATGAGGAGGCTCGTCTGGCTGGTAAGTCCTTTGGCTCCACCAAGTCCGGAATTGCTCCATTCTATTCTGATAAATATGCAAAGATCGGCTTCCAGGTAAGCGAACTCTTTGATGATGATCTGTTAAAGGAAAAGACAGAGAGAGTATGCGAGATCAAGAACGTACTTCTTGAGCATCTGTACCACAAACCTCTGTTAGATCCAAAGGAACTGTACGATGAGTTAGTAACCTACCGTGAAATGATCCGTCCATATGTATGTGACGTATCTGCATATCTGCACAATGCCATTAAAGAAGGCAAGAAGATCCTGTTAGAGGGACAGTTAGGTTCCTTAAAGGATCCGGATCACGGAATTTACCCAATGGTAACTTCTTCCTCTACACTGGCTGCTTACGGTGCTATCGGCGCAGGTATCCCACCATATGAGATCAAGGATATTACTACTGTTGTTAAGGCATACTCCAGCGCAGTTGGCGCAGGCGCATTTGTCAGCGAGATCTTCGGTGATGAAGCAGAAGAGTTAAGAAACCGTGGCGGTGACGGCGGCGAGTACGGCGCTACTACCGGACGTCCAAGAAGAGTAGGCTGGTTCGATGCAGTTGCTACCAGATACGGCTGCCGTATCCAGGGCGCTACTGAAGTGGCCTTCACAGTATTAGATGTACTTGGCTACTTAGATGAGATCCCGGTTTGCATTGGCTATGAGATCGACGGCGAAGTGACCAGAGACTTCCCAACTACTGCAAAGCTTGAAAAGGCTAAACCGGTATTTACCAAGCTTCCAGGCTGGAAGACAGATATCCGCGGAATCAAGAACTACGCAGATCTTCCAGAGAACTGCCGTAAGTATATTGAGTTTGTAGAAAAAGAGATTGAAGTACCGATCACAATGGTATCTAATGGCCCAGGCCGTGATGATATTATCCTTAAATAAATGAACGGAAAAAACAGGCGTATCCGAAAGATCAGGATGCGCCTGTTTTTTAATAACATTCTATAACTCCCCCAGCTTTGCCAGGCTGCGCCACTCCTTAGGTGTGACGCCGGTACACTTTTTAAAAATAGAGATGAAATAGCTTACATCGTTGTAGCCTGCTTTGGCAGCAATATCATTGATCCGCATATCCGTAAGCCGTAAAAGCTCCATGGATTTTTTTAAACGCAGGTCTAAAAGCAGTTCGCTGAAGGACTGTCCTGTATTCTTTTTGATGAGGCGGGACAGATAAGCGGCGCTGTAGTTCATAGACTGGGCCAGCATATCAAGAGAAACATTCTGCTCCAGATTCTGTTCCAGATAATCAGTAATGCGTTCTGCAATCCCGTCTCCAAAAGAACTGGATCCTGTCTGGATCAGAGACTCTAACAGGGAAAGAGATTCTTTGGACAGTGTTTCCATACTTTCACAGCGGAATAAATGTTCGATAGCATCTTATTCATTTTCAGAACTGTTAATATAACTTTCGGCAAAACGGTATGTAAGCACAACAAGATTGATCAGCGTTTTTTTAATATAAGAAAAGTCACCGTGGGCAGACTGGAGCAGTTCATCAAAAAACTGCCGGAAGGTCTGTTGTAATTCTTGTTTCTGATTCTGAACAATACATTTCTGTATTTTCTTTTCATACATGGTCAGATTGAAAATATCATGATCCTGTTTTTTCTGTATTTCCGAATACATGATCAGGGAATTTCCACCTAAAGCGCTCCGGCAGTTAAGGGCCTGGACAGATTGCTTTTTTAACTGATGAAGCATAAAAATATCAGAACTTGGAAGGCTGATGCCAAAAGAAATATGGAACCCCAGTTCCTGCAGCGTTGTCTTCTGGAGCATTTCGCACAGGTGTAAAGAGGCAACCTCACAAAATTCAGGGGAATGCTTTGCATTAAAACAAAGGATACAGCTGATAATATCAATACCCTGGGCAAGATAAACTTCCGGTTCCATTCCATTTAACAGCTCTTTGATCTGGGCATAGAGGGCAATATCTAAGGAACTTCCGGGAAAGTCACTTTGGGTGGAAATGACCACATAAAGAGCATCCTTAATGTTGCAGGCAGCTATTTTTTCTGAATAATCCCCAATACGTCCCTCTAATAGATCCTGGTAGATCTGCTCTGTGAGAAGAGGAGAGATGAGCTGAAGCTTTTCCTGGATGTATGTCTGCTGTCTGCGCCTGCTTTCCAGGTTATCTAAGGAATGGATACAGGAAAGGAGGGCGGATTCAATATCTTCAAATCGGAATGGCTTTAAAAGGTACTGGCGGATTCCAAGTGATAAAGCCTGTTTGGCGTATTCAAATTCTGCATAGCCGGTTAAAAGTATGATCTCTGTTTCCGGGGATCGTTCTTTTACAGCTTTGGAAAGCTCCAGGCCGTTCATCCCCGGCATACGTATATCGCTGATCAAAATATCCACTTTTTCTGATTCCAGAGTATGCAGTGCATTTAAGCCGTTTTCTGCAAAGCAGGTCACACAACACTGGTGATCAGACCATGGAAATGTTTTTAAACTGTCAAGTACGATAGGTTCATCGTCTGCGATCATTATCTTATACATACATATTTCCTCAAATTCTTTACTGCTTTTCTTTTTCTGCCTTCTCAACATGAAGAGGCATGCGGATGATAATAGTGGTTCCTTTTCCTGGATCAGACAGGATCTTTAAGCCAAAATCCGTTCCATACAGAAGCTGGAGCCGTTTGTGGACACTGGAAAGTCCAAAACTGCCTTTCGTGCCTGGAGGCGGATCTAAGGCCTTTTCTATCTGGGCCCGTGTCATTCCCACACCATTATCATGGATCATAAAGAGGACGGTTTCTTCCTCATCATTTAAGATCCCGCTTATTTTTATAGTACCGTTTCCATTTTTTTCTTCCAGACCATGGATAAAGGCATTTTCCACAATAGGCTGAAGAATAAGTTTGGGGATCATAACAGGCATAAGTGCCGGTTCTACAGCAATATTTGCCTGTATTTTATCCCTGAAGCGGGCTTTCTGTATCTGTATATAATCACGGATATAAGACAGTTCCTGGGAAACAGTTATATAAGGATCAGTGTTTCCCATAGATGCACGCAGGAGAGAGGCCAGAGAATAGGTAGTATCAAAAATAGCATCGTTGCCTGCAAGTTTTGCCTGCCAGCAGATGGTATCTAAGGTATTATAAAGAAAATGTGGATTCGTCTGTGCCTGCAGGGAAGCATATTCTGCTTCCTTGCGCAAAAGCTCTGCCTTGTATACAGTCTGGATCAGGGAATTGATCTTCTGGATCATGTGATTAAAACCGGTATTTAAGTCGTTAAATTCATTTTTTGAAATGCCTTCTGCCAGATTAACGGAGAAATCGCCTTCTGAGGCTTTTTTCATGGCAGCTGTTACTGTATGGATTTTTTCAGCAAAAGAGCGTGAAAGCCTGTAGGAAATAAATATTGCCACAGCAGATACTAAAAGTACGCCTGTAATAACAGAAAGAGCCAGTTTTCGTACCTGGGCATGCAGGTCAGAAACTGAAATGATCCCCAGGGATTTCCAGCCGGTCTTAGGAGAAGTAGTATAAAAATACTCATAATCCACAGAGCCGATCTTACGGTTAAAACATCCATTTGTGCCGGTAAGAAAAGGATCAAGATCTGTAAGGAAAGAAGGATCCACTTCTTTGATATTAATAGGCTGGTTTTTGGAATCTAAGATAAGGGCAAATCCTTTCTCATCAAAATGGATATTCTTTACCAGATTGTCAATATAGCTGCTGTAAAGCGAAATATATAAGATACCCATATGATGAAAATTTCTGGTACTTTCAATAGGACGTATCATCTGGATGATCTGTTGCCTGGTATCACCGCGCCAGGTAATGTCGTATATATCAGTCAGGTCAGAAGCTGGGTAAAATAGATCCTCTGTATCCGGATCCAGCCTGGCAGGTACACGAAAAAGAGTATTATTGTCTTTGATCGAAGCAGCGGGACGGATGGTAATATCCCGCATGGATGCATAGTCATATGTAAGGATCATATTCTTTTCCAGCTGATAGCTGTCCACCCGGCTGATAGACTGTCCGTTTGACAGATTTTCCAGTGCATTCTGGATATAGTTATTATAAGAAATGGAAAGAGAGGTATTTTCAATCTGTACTAATAACTGATCCAGGTTGTCAGACAACTGCTGGATGGATTCTGCTGCATAGGAACTGGATTTCTGGTTGATGATCCGGGAAGCTAACAGATAACACCAGGAGGAGATCACAGAAAGCGGGATCACAGTAAAAATAAGAAACCAGATTAAAAGCTGTTCCTGGATTTTGCGGTTTTTCATTTTATGCCCTCCTGTCATAGTCATAGAAAATTTCCAATTTAAGAATAGCACAAACAAGAAAAAAAGTATGCAGGTTTTTCATAACGTGTCATATTACCCATATTATATCAGATTCTTTATATTGTTTTTAAATCCATGGATATGATACCATAAAGTCATCAGAAATGAAGCAAATAAAAGAAAAAATGAAGTAAAAAGCAAAAACGAAAGGAAAACAGGAAGGAGAAGAAGTTATGAAAAAAAGGAATTGGGTGATCATGATGTCAGCAGCGGCTCTTGCTATGGCAAGCGTGACCGGATGCTCTTCACAGAATGGGGGAGAAACAACTGCCAAGGTGGAAAATGCAGGTGGAAGTAAAGATGGGGCTTCTGCTGATGGGGTAAAGGAGATCACTATGTGGTATCAGGAAAATAAGACCATGATACCTGCTTTTGACCAGAGAGTAGAAGATTTTAACAAGAAATATGAAGGGAAATATCATCTGACCATTGAGTATATTCCAAGAGGTTCTTCTTATGCTTATGAGGATAAGGTAAACTCAGCAGCTGCAGCAGGAATTCTTCCGGATCTTCTTTCTTTAGACGGTCCAAATGTTTCTAACTATGCAGCAAACGGAATTATTGTTCCGATCACCAGTTACGTGTCCGAGGACAGCAAAAACGACATGCTTCCATCTACAGTATTACAGAATACATACAAGAATGACATGTATGCAGTCAGCTTTAATGAAGCAGTCAGTCTGTTCTATTACAACAAAGATGTATTTGAGGAACATGGCTTCCGTATTCCGGAAGGAATTGATGATGCTTACACACTGGATGAAGTGTATGAAATGGCAAAAGAAGTTTCCACTCCTGAAATGGTAGGTATTAAGATTATCATGGATAAGGGTGAAGGAATGATTTACGGTTTATCTCCATTATTTGATTCAGCAGGTGCACCGTTAGTCAGTGAAGATGGTTCAAAGGCAGATGGCTACATCAACAGTGAAAAGAGTGTAGAGACCGCTGCAAAGCTTCAGAAATTCTTTGATGAAAAACTTGCAAATATTGATCCTACTCCTACTGAGTTCCAGGATCAGAAGGCAGCTATGTGGATCGCAGGCAATACGAACCAAATGGTTCAGTTTGAGCAGTTCCCGGATCTGCATTGGGGAGCAACTTATCTGCCAAAAACAGGCGATCATGTAGTTTCCAACTGTGGAAGCTGGACACTGGGAATTTCTAAAGACTGCAAGGATCCGGATGCAGCTTATGTGGCACTGGAATTCATGACTAATTCTGAATCTACCAGACTTTACGGTGAGGTAGGAGGATATCCGCCTGCAAGAAAGTCTGCTTATGAAAATAATACCCAGTGGGATGAATATCCATATAGTCTTGCAAAAGAACAGCTTTTTGAGGCGGCTGTTCCAAGACCAAAGACACCAGTTTACACTGTATTGACTTCCAAGTTTGCAGAGGCAATGTTAGACATTTTTACCGGTTCTGACGCAAAGGAATCTCTGGATGCAGTGGCATCTTATGTAGATGATGAATATGCAAGAGTGCAGGATTCTATGAAATAGCAAGTATGAAATAGCAGTAAATGGGATGCCTTCTAACAAAGAAGACATCCCATTCTGGTAAAGAGCATTTGTAAAGGAGGAGTATTGTGAGATATAAGATCGATTCCGGAAACAGTACCAGAATTAATATTACAGGAAGAAGAACAGGGGAGCGGCCGGGCTGTGTTCGTATCTTCCACAAGGGACAGCTGTCAGAGGAAGCATATTACAAATTTTCCGGTTTTGAAACTTTTTTATTTATCTGGGAAAAAGAGCAGGAATATGAGGTGGAGATCTGTGAACTGGAGGTTTCTTTAGCCTATTCTTACTGCCCGGACTGTGTGCTGGAGCAGGGAGTAAGATTTATAGAATTTAAAGATAAGGCGTATTTTTATACAAAAGATAATTTAAAAGATGCGCTGACGCAGGATTACAGAAATACTTTCCATTTTTCTCCTTATAAAAACTGGATGAATGATCCAAACGGTCTTTGCTGGTTTAAGGGATATTATCACCTGTTTTATCAGTACAACCCTAATGGTCAGGAATGGGGAAATATGCACTGGGGTCATGCAGTGAGTAAAGATCTTCTTCACTGGGTACATCAGCCGGTTGCAGCTTATCCGCAGATCGAGTTAAATGGCTGTGAAGGAGAATACAGGGGCGGAGCTTTTTCTGGAAGTGCAGTGATCGAAAAAGATGTGATACATTTATTTTACACCAGGCATTTCGGAAAAACAGACCGCAGCTGGCAAAGACAGTGGCAGGTAACAAAACAAAGCAAGGACGGCGTTCATTTTACTCATGAAGAATGTGCTGTGTGGGGAACACCAGAAGGTGTTACCTGGCATTTCAGGGATCCTAAGGTTGTTCAGATAGAGGATAAGTGGAATATGATCATTGCAGGTAGCTGTTATGACCGTCCAGCAGTATTCCGTTATGAATCAGATGATCTTAAAAGCTGGAAATATGCCGGGATCTTATATGGGGAAACAGATCCCCAGTACGGTATTGCAGAGTGTCCGGATTTCTTTTATTTAGATGGAACATGGGTTTTGATCGTCAGTTATATTTATGCAGACGGGCGTAAGGATGGACGAGATGTAGTATGGTATACAGGAACTTATAAAGATGGAAAATTTGATCCGGAAAACAAGGGCCTATTAGATGAAGGAAAAGATTATTATGCTCCGCAAAGCTTTGAAGTGGAAGGAGAGCGTATAAGTGCCGGATGGAACTGTCACAGGCTGGGGCAGCATATAGCACAGCCGGGAAGTGCCAACGGTAGCTTAAGTCTTCCGAGAAAATTAGCAGTAAAAAATGGAAAACTATACTCACAGGTAATCCCACAGATCCAGGAACTTTTTACAGAAAAAGCAGAAAACGGGCCGTATTTCCTTTCAATGAGAAAGACAAAAGAAATAAAGGAAAGTACAGTTCTTTCTCTGGCTGGATCACTGGCAGGAAAGGTAAATCTGTATATTGGTGAAACTGCTTTAAAACTAACTCTTGAAAAAGAAGATGCAGATGCAAAAGAGCAGGCACTTCCATTTGTATGCCAGATACAGACAGATCATCCGGTAGAAGAAATAACTGCATATGTAGATAAAGCGATCATAGAGCTGTTTATCAATGGCGGTGAACAGGCATGTACAAGAAGATTTTATCTTCCAAAAGCAGTTTTAAGACCTGTAGCAGAAAAGACAGGTGCATGGAGTATTGATATAAAGGGAATGAGATCCATCTGGTGATTCCATCCGGTAAAAGAAGGGAGATATTATAATGAGGGGCAGAAGAAAAAGCTATGCTTACTTTTTCATCCTTCCAGGCTGTCTGATCCTGCTGATGTTTACCATCCTGGCAGCGGCTCTGGCATTTGGATTTAGTTTTATGGATTTTAACCTGCTGCGGCCAAAGGATGCAGCCTTTGTAGGATTTGAAAATTACATCCGCCTGTTTCAGGATGCCAGTTTTTTAAAGGCAATGAAAAATACACTGTATTTTGCAGTTATTGTAGTTCCTTATCAGGTTACACTGGCATTTGGTCTGGCACTGCTTCTGACACAGAAGTTAAAGGGAACCAATATTTTCAGAACTATTTTCTTTATGCCGAACCTGATCGGTGGTATCGTACTTGGATATATCTGGCTGATCCTGATCAACTGT
>OJMP01002201.1_pt1 | contig 11018 bp, 7 predicted proteins | sample 1597311 | NCBI WGS metagenome assembly OJMP01 (sample SAMEA2452134, study PRJEB22498) | human gut metagenome | biome: human feces; feature: human gut; material: feces | place: Australia | collected 2012 | reverse complement strand
GAGGCTTAAATGTCCGTCCTTCTCCTTCAGATAACGGTCACAGATTCCCTGAAATGCCTTTAATCCATAAGCTCTGTAAGACTCCGGTAAAAATCCAAGTCTCGCACCCTTCAGCAGAGAGTATGCCATGATCGCACTTCCGCTGGTCTCTAAATAATTCGGCTCCTGACCACCCAGTGCTGGAAGCTGGTACCACATACCGCTCTCGTCCTGGAATTTTAACATGGAATCGATCAGATCCACGAATACCTTCTTCAGATTGTCATACTCTGCCTTGTACTCTTCCCCCGGCTCACATTTGCTCAGAGTGTCCAACAATGCCATGGAATACCAGCCCAGTGCTCTCAGCCAGAAATTCTGGGACAGACCGGTCTCCTTGTTACACCAGAATGCCTTTTTGGAAGCATCATAACCGTGATAGTACAATCCTGTCTTGGGATCTCTCATATATTTTACAACATTGGCAAACTGATGAAAAATGTCATCATAGTGCTTCTTGTCATCGAATTTGGTCTCATACTCCATGTAGAAGGGCTGTCCCATGTACATGCCGTCCAACCATACCTGATTGGGATAGATCTTCTTGTGCCAGAAGTTGCCTTCCTCGGTGCGGGGCTGGGTCTCCACCTGGCTGTAGATCAGGTCGATGGCCTTGCGGTATTTTTCCTTACCATTCAGGGCATACAATGCGAACAGAGTCTTGCCCGCATTGACATTGTCAATATTATATTCTTCCACGGAATACTTCGTAATCGTACCGTCTTCCTGTACTCTGTGGTCAATAAATGCATCTGCGAATTCGTAATACTTCTTCTCTCCGGTAGCGTTGTAGATCTCTAAAAGTGCCAGGATCATGCAGCCATCAATATAATTCCAGCCGGCAGCTTTCCCTTCTCTTGCCTTCTCAATGTTCCATGCGGGAACATCCAAAGTGCTCTTCTCGATCAGTTCATCAATGTATTTCTCAAAAATAGGCAGTTGCATGTATTATTTCCTCCAAATTTCTATTTTACGGCATATAGCTTTATTTTACACTTTATTTCCTGCCTAGTCAATGGGGCTGACAGGGCTCGTACCCGGCAATGGAACAATATTTTCAAATTCCACGATCCATTGTCCGTCATCCGGGAACCCCGGTGTCTGCCTGTCACAACCATCATATCCTGCCGCCATAATTGCTGCTGCCAATAACAGTGATCCATTTCCCGGCAGATACAACGGCAGATCCTTTCGTCCTGTCTGCCGGTTATTGCCGCTTGTGACATAACAGTTCTTTGGAGATTCCTTCAATAGTAACTCTATTGCTTTCTCCGGCTTTCCTAATCTTACCGCCGTCATCGCCATCATGGCAAAATCCCATCCCCACAGGGTAGGATATTTCCAGCATTCCTCCACCAACTGCAATGTGTTGTCCATAACCGTCCTGTCTATCCGGTCACTGTCGATCAGACCAAAAGCTCCCAGCATAGAGGGGTGATCTCTGTTATACTCCGTAAATGTCGTCGGACAATTTTCATGTGCCAGGTACACGCCGTCTTTTTCCGTTAATTCTGCCATATGCTCCGCTACCTGTTCCCAGAGTTCTTCCTTTTCCCTGCCGAGTCGTTCTGCCCACCATCCGGCGATCCGCAAGGTATCCCGGAAATACTCCACTTCAAAAGCCGGATTGCACACATCCATTGCCTTATGACATTCCTGTACCGGTATTACCGGAGCACAGATACTGTAGACTTTTTTCACCGGATCCCATCCCACAAAATCTACCATGAAATCAGCGGTTTCCTTCACCAGTTCCCAGTTCTCCTCTAAGAATCTGCGATTTCTTTTTCTGTCATGGAAACCATTGTCACATCGGTACATTCGTGGAAGGTTGTCTTTTTTTCTATGATACCTTCTTTTACTGAAAACAACGCTACTCCTGTATACACCTGATGTGTCCGACCGGATAAAGAGGCGAGCATCGCTCTAGCATCTGCTTCGTCGGATGGCTTTCCAAGAATTTTCCCGTCAAGCACTACAATAGTATCAGCACCGATTACAAGGCAGTTGTCTTCTTTTTTATTATGAAGATTAACGACAGCTTCTGCCTTTCTTGCGGCAAGTTCCTCGACCATTTCTGTCGGAGATTCCTCTGCCACATTCTCGTCAGCGTTGCTTACTTCTACTTCAAAGTCAAATCCAGCCTGTGCCAGTAATTCTTTTCTTCTTGGCGAACCAGATGCTAATATAATATTCATTTCCTTAATTCCTCTCTTCATTTTCTTACGTTTATTATTTTATCTATTATTGCATCAGATTCTTTTACCCAATGATTCGAATGGATAATTTCTCGTAATCAACCGCGACTTTCCATATACAAAATAGACTGCGTACTTTATTAATCAGAGCAGTCTTAATAATTAATTCTACGAATTCAAAATCAAGAATGCCCCGGCATTCTTGCTGCGAGATGGGAATCATTTCACATCTGATATAGCTAAATTAATACCATCTTGTCATCGGCAAATCGTTATTTACCCCATTCGTAAATAATATTTGATGCAAATCAATGATACCATTCATGAATGTGGCGGCGCAAGCGCAAAGATATAATTCCCACATACGGACGAATCTTTCGCCAAACATTTCTCTTACTTCATCTTTATGTTTCTGGAAGTTTGCGTTCCAACAGAGTAATGTTTTATTATAATGTCTTCTAAGACTCTCCACATCCAATGTATAGAATTGATAGTCACCTGCAATGTTGATAATCTCACGTAGTGATGGGACAACTCCACCTGGGAAAATATATTTCTTTACCCAGGCATCTCCCGGATGTTCCTGCAATGCACTTATATAATGAAGCAGGAAAAGTCCGCCTGGATTCATAATACTTTTTACAGACTTCATGAACAATTCATAGTTATCTCTTCCAACATGTTCAAGCATTCCGACACTGACAACTCGGTCAAACTTAAATCCAGATTCCGGCAAATCTCTGTAATCCATCAGACGAACTTCCAACTGATCTTCCAGATGATTTTCCTTAATCCGCTCCTCAAATTTCTTCTTTTGTTCTTTACTTAAAGTAATTCCTACACCTTTAATTCCGTACTTTTTCGCCGCTTCAATCAGTAAATACCCCCATCCGCAGCCTATATCACAGAGTGTCATCCCCTCTTTCAAATATAATTTTTCCAGAATTCTTTCTACCTTCTGTACCTGTGCCTGATACAAAGTGTCCTCAGGATGCTTAAAGTATCCACAGGAATAGCTCATCGTTTCATCAAGCCACATTTTGTAGAAATCATTTCCTATATCATAATGAGAGGAAACTTCCTTCTGCTGGTTCTTTTTCGTAAGTGAAGAAAAAATCAATTTCTTCAACGCTTTTTTATCCGTAGAAAACTTACCCATCTGTCCTAAAAACATATTCAAAGCATGGTACAGGTCACCTTCTATTTCAAGCTTTCCATCCATGTAAGCTTCGCCAAGCGCAATTGATGTACTCGTTAATAGTTCTTTCATCGACGGAATCTTATGAAAAATTACTGTAAATTCCGACTCTCCCTTACCTATATGGCTTACCTCATCTCCAATTTTCACATCAAATGGATGTTCATCAAACTTGCTTAAAAACTTTACAAATTCTTTTTCTGTCAAATTCATTTCTGTCACTCCAATCTCTTGCTCAATCAATCGGATGCCCCTTCGATGAAGGTGTAAAATCGCCTTTTCTCTAAGAAACATTCTTCCATAAAAATAACTATTTTATTCCGTTTTATTACAGAATATATTCTGCCATAGGGGATTATAGCACTTTTTTCTCACTTTCATAATAGAAAAAAACACCAAATTTTTTGTAAATTTGAGTTACCGCAGGCAAAGAGACGCCCTCAGAGAATGTTTTTAAAATGGTAAAACGTGTTTGAAAAATGCTTTTTAGAAGATGTGGATTGTAACTTGTGGAAAATTTCAACTATACATTTTTTGCAGAAATAAATTATCTAATAATGCTTCATCCACATTTTTATTTACATCCAGTTTATTGATATAATGTGGCACACCTCCTGTTATTCCGTATATAAGAGAGTTATCTACATCTGATAATTCTGGATGAAATACGGCTGTCTATTTCTAATCCGGCAAATCAATTAAAAGATTTGGGGAAGAATACAGAGAATATAAAAATACCAGGCAATTAAATTTTAGTGGACTGATACGAAAATAGATGTGAAAAGCACTGAATTTTAGCCATATTTTATTGAGATTAGCATGAGAAATGCTGTAGTGGAACAAGATTGATTTGCATATGTATTAGAGCGTGTTTGAAACTTAGTTTATTATTGTAACATAATGATAACAGTTTGAATGCCAGTCCTTTCAAGTTTGATTCCTCAACAGGCCACAAACTTCTAAAGAATTCCCAAATCTTTTAAAACATAAATTCTGACTTTACTTCAGTAGCCAAAGACAGCTCCCAAAGAGAGACCATACCCTATATTTGTGGCCTCGGAGCAAGGTTTGGATACGAGCGTGTATAAGCGAGTATTCAAACCGCAGCGACTAAAGTCACAAATATAGGTTCTTTTATTTACTGTGAGCGTCTCCTTTGCCTGCGGCAAATCAGAATTTCGCTATCTTAAAGCGAAGGGCTTCCTCACTTGTTTGTGCCAGTATTTTTATCGCTTCTTCAGGATAAGCCCCAACAGCAGTTTCTCCCGTTAACATGAGAGAAGAAGCCCCATCTAAGACTGCCTGAAAGATATCCGTTACTTCTGCTCTGGTTGGTACAGGATTTTGCTCCATCGAGGCGAGCATCTGGGTTACGACCATGAATGGTTTCTTTGCACGCAGACAGGTCATGGCGATTCGTTTCTGGATGGCGGGAAGTTTTGGCAGAGGAATGGCATTTCCGAGATCACCTCTTGCTATAACAATTTCATCACAGAAAGGCAGGAGAGAAGGCAGATTTTCTACACCTTCTAACGACTCTATCTTTGCAAAGATGCGTATATAATCCATACCGTCGGCACACAGTTCCTTTCGGAGAGTGATTAAATCATCAGCATTTCTTACAAAAGGAAGCATAACACCGGTAACGTGATATTTTCTGAGTAATTTCAGATTTTGTTTATCTGTTTCAGTGAGTACAGGCAGAGGAACGGTAACATCCTTTATTGCAATACTTTTTCTTGAAGTCAGTTCACCGCCTTTTTTGACTTTGGCACAGAAAATATCTTCTTCTAAAGGTGCCGATAATTCTAATACAATTTTTCCATCGTTTAATTTTACTTCCTGTCCTTCATCGAAATAAGAAAAAAGAATATCAGGACATGGAATAATAGAAAGTTCATCTTCTCCAGCTATGATTCGTGAAAATATAGCGGAGTTTTCTTTTCTTTTATCAAATGATTTTTCTGATACAAGAAAAATAAGATCATTCTCGGAAAGGGAGAGTGGAATATCCAGAGTTCCGATGCGAAGTTCAGGACCCTGTAAATCAACAAGAAGTTCAGGAACGATGTGCAGACGTTCGGAAACTTCGTAATATTGCTGCAGCCAGTCTTTACAGTCATCAAGATTGCTGTGGGAAAGATTAAGGCGCATTCCGGTCATGCCAGATAAAAACATTGTGCGGATTTTTTCTTTTGTGGCACAGGCAGGACCAAGAGTTCCGTATAAATGAAGAGAATGTTTCATAATAAAACCTCCAGAAATAATTTATTGTAATTATAGATGTAACTACTGCTTCATCCATTTGGTTTCTAAAAGTATTATTGAATATAATTTTGCCAGTTTACCTTGTACATCTTTTATTGTGAACTGTCAAATCATTATTCATAAACTGTTATTACTGAATGGATATTACACTACGGACACTTAAAAAAGAGGAAAGTATTGAGATATAGTGTAGTTGTATAGCGTAGTAATTGCATTTTATAATGATAGGTTTTTTATAGTAATTGTGGAATTACTATAGTCACAGCTTAACTTTAAAAAAACTTCTCAAAAATCTAAATCTATTGTATCATGATTTATAGAGAATGGAGGAACTTTTTATGAGATGGAAGCTGACTACGTTGATTGAAAATCATGTGGATAAAGAGGAAAGATATATGTGTGAGCATGGTCTTGCTATTTTGATTGAAGGTGAGAATCAAGAGGAACAGGTTTGCCTGTTAATGGACACAGGGCAGAGTGGAATATTTTATGAAAATGTAGCGAAAATGGGGATTTCTCTTGAAAATTTAAGTGCATTATTAATTAGCCATGCCCATTATGATCATGCTGGTGGTGTGAAAAGACTCATAGAAGAAGAGACAATCAGAAAAATATATGTGGGAAAAGATTTTTTTCAGGGAAAATATTATGAGAAAAACGATGGAACGATGAAAGATATTGGGATTGCATTTTCCAAGGAAGAATTAGAGAAAAAAGGAATAACCGTTTGTGAGGTAAAAGAAGATATGCAAATGATTTTTCCGGGAGTAACATTATATCGTAACTTTGAGCGCATTGTAGGATATGAACAGTTAAATCCTCGTTTTTTTGTAAAAAAAGAAGACAAGGAAATTGTTGCTGATTGCTTTGCAGAAAGCTTTTTTCAAACACACTCTGGAACAGAGGAAGGAATGACTGCGTACAGTACCGATTGTTCTTCTGATGAATTGAGCGTGAAGCCGGCAATAGAAAAAGTAATATCTGAATATACGAAGGATTCTTTCACAGACGAAATTGCCGTAGCATTAGATACCGAGCAAGGCATTGTCGTTATAGTGGGATGTTCTCATCCGGGCATTATGAATATTCTTAGAACAATTGAAAAGAGAAGTGGTAAAAAGATTTGCGGAGTTGTCGGAGGAACCCATTTGATGGAAGCTGACGGAGAGCGGCTTAGAAAGACAATAGATGACTTAAAAGAAATGAATATAAATTTTATTGCCGTTTCCCATTGTACGGGAGAGGACAATTTAGAAACGATAAAAAATAACTTTGGAGAAAAATTTATTTTTAACTGCACAGGAAATGTAATCAGGTTTTAATAAAATTTCAGAAAAAAGGTTTCTTTGACTGAGTAAGGGTTACCATGTGATTTACAATAGAAATTTATTTAAAATTTATATCATACTGAAAAAGTAGAAAAAATTTAAAAATACCTATTGACAATTGAGCACTCGTTCAACTATAATAAGGACAGTTGAACAAGTATTCAATTATTTGTTTGATGAAGGAGGAAGTTATGGGAACGAAAAAGAGCGATTGTGTGGCAATGTTTCCTGAAAGTATTGGAAAGGTACAGAAGAGTATGCCGAAAGACTGCGAGATTGATAAGGTAGTATCCTTTTTTAAAGTTTTAGCAGATGACACAAGAATACGGATTCTGTATGCACTAAAGGAGCAGGAGATGTGTGCCGGTGATATTGCAGTTTTCCTTGACATGACTAAGTCTGCAGTTTCCCACCAGCTTGCCGTAATGCGTAAGATGCATCAGGTAAGAGCAAGACGGGAAGGGAAAAATGTTTTTTATTCACTGGATGACCAGCATATTGTAGATATTATGGAAGAAGCATTAATACATATGACACATACCGATTCCTAGAGAGTGTTTCAAACACGCTCTAGAGCGTGTAGATTACTTGTTGTTTTTCAACATGTACTGGGGTAATTCTATAATATCAAAAAGAGAGGTATCACAATGCAGAGAAAAGTATATATTCTTGAGAACCTTGATTGTGCAAACTGTGCAGCCAAGATTGAGAGAAAGCTTAGTAAGCTGCCGGAGCTTAGCGATGTATCCGTTACATTTGCAACCAAGCAGCTTCGATTTGCAGCAGAAGATCCGGAAGCGGTTCTGCCAAAAATCAGAGAGACAATTCAGTCTATGGAACCAGATGTAGAAGTTGTTGAGAGAACCCGCAGCAGACGTAAAGCAGCAGAAACTCACAATCATGAGCATCATCACCATGAACATGGAGAAGAGTGTGGATGTGGCCATGACCACCACGACCATGATCATGACCACAAGGAACACGAGCATCATCATCACCATCATGAACATGGAGAAGAGTGCGGATGTGGCCATGACCATCATGACCATGATCATGACCACGAGGAACATGATCATCATCACCATCATGAGCATGGAGAAGAGTGCGGATGCGGCCATGACCACCACGACCATGATCATGACCATGAGGAACATGATCATCATCACCATCATGAACATGGAGAAGAGTGCGGATGTGGTCACGACCATCACGATCATGATCATCACCATCATCACGATCACGGTCCGGCAAAACCACAGGCAACTCGTTCACACACACATTTTCAGGTAGACCATCATCAGGTAGAAGGACATCCGGAAGGCTGTCAGTGTGAGCAGTGTAATTCCTATGTAGAATATTGTGATGTTTGTGGAGAGAGCCTTGCAAAATGTAACTGTCATATGCCAGATGAAGATTTGGAGAAGAAAGTATATATTTTAGAGGGAATCGACTGTGCGAATTGTGCAGCAAAGATTGAGGCGAAGATTCGTCAGATGCCGGAAGTTGGATTCGCATCAGTGGCATTTGCAACAAAGCAGCTTCGAGTTTCAGCAAATAATCAGGCAGAGTTACTTCCAAAGATGCAGGCAGTTGTAGATTCTATTGAAGATGGAGTAACAATTGTTCCAAGACAGCGTAAGAAGCTAAGCGGCATTTCTAATACAAAGGTATATATTTTAGAAGGTCTTGACTGTGCAAACTGTGCAGCAAAGATAGAAGCAAAGTTAAGAACATTAAATGGTGTGGATGACCTGACAATTACTTATGCAACGAAGCAGATGAAACTTTCTGCTAAGAATCCAGACCAGATGATTCCGATGATTAAAGAGACAATTGATGCAATGGAAGATGGAATCACAATTGTTCCAAAAGACAATAAAGTGATAAAATCTGAAGAAGCAGGAGAGAAGAAGTTCTCTTTTAACAATCCTCTTGTAAGCATCGGCGTGGGAGCAGTTATTTTCATCATTGGTGAAATTCTTGAACATGTGGGAAATGTACCAACCATTCCAATGTTTGCCCTGTTTCTGATTGCTTATTTAGTTCTTGGCGGCAAGGTATTAATCACAGCTGGAAAGAATATCATGAAAGGTCAGGTATTTGATGAGAACTTCCTTATGTGTATTGCAACAATTGGTGCGTTCTGTATTCAGGAATTCCCGGAAGCAGTAGGCGTAATGCTTTTCTATCGTATCGGTGAGTATTTTGAAGAAAAAGCAACCGAGCAGAGCCGTACTCAGATTATGGAAGCGGTTGACTTAAGACCAGAAGTTGTTAATCTTGTCATTGGAAATGATGTCCGTATTATTGATGCGGAAGAAGCAAATGTAGGAGATATCCTTTTAGTCCGTCCGGGTGACCGTATTCCATTAGATGGTGTTATCATTGATGGAGAGAGCCGTATTGATACTTCACCAGTTACCGGTGAGCCAGTACCTGTTATGGCAAAGGCAGGGGACAACATCGTTTCCGGATGTGTGAATACATCTGGACAGTTAAAGATTCGTGTAGAAAAAATTCTTGAAGAATCTATGGTAACAAGAATTCTTGACTCTGTGGAAAATGCAGCGGCAAGTAAACCAAACATTGATAAATTTATTACTCGTTTTGCAAGAGTATACACACCATTCGTTGTATTATTCGCATTATTTGTAGCAGTAGTACTTCCATTTATTTTACCAGATTCCCTGAACTGGCATTTCTTCGTAGACAGTGCCTATACAGGAACAGTAAATACGATTCATGGAACAAGCGGAACCGCATCTATTTACACAGCGTTGACATTCTTAGTTATCAGTTGTCCATGTGCGTTAGTATTAAGTGTACCGCTGGCATTCTTCTCTGGAATCGGAGCAGGCTCTAAGAAAGGTATCCTTTTCAAAGGTGGAATTGCAATTGAAAGCCTGAAAAATGTAAAAGCAATCGTAATGGATAAGACTGGAACGATCACAAAGGGTAACTTTGTTGTTCAGAAAGCCAATCCAGCAGGAAATGCAATGACTGCCAATGATTTATTAGCAATCAGTGCAAGTTGTGAATTGTCTTCTACACATCCAATTGGAAATAGCATCGTAGAAGCAGCTGAAGAAAAGGGACTTTCTATCGAAAGACCATCGAAAGTAGAAGAAATTGCCGGACATGGTATTCGTGCAGAACTTAGCAGAGGTGTTGTTCTCTGTGGTAACAGAAAGCTTATGGATGCACAGAACGTAGACTTAAGTGCATACCAGAAAGAAAACTTTGGTACAGAAGTACTCGTTGCCGTAAATGGCAAATTTGTTGGAAATATCGTCATTTCCGATACCGTAAAAGACGATGCCAAAGATGCAATCGCCGCTGTAAAGAAACAGGGAATTATTACAGCAATGCTTACGGGTGATGCACAGGAAAGTGCAGATGCTGTAGCAAAAGAAACCGGAATTGATGAAGTACACGCAAAACTGCTTCCACAGGACAAATTATCTGAATTGAAGAAAATCAGAGAAAATCATGGAGCGGTTATGTTTGTCGGAGACGGTATCAACGATGCACCGGTACTTGCCGGAGCTGATGTTGGAGCAGCTATGGGAAGCGGCGCAGACGCAGCAATCGAAGCAGCAGATGTCGTATTCATGAATTCCGAAATGAAAGCTATCCCAGAAGCCATCGGCATTGCGAAAATGACAAATAGTATTTCATGGCAGAACGTTGTATTTGCACTTGCAATCAAGATTATCGTTATGATTATGGGTCTGTTTGGATTCGCAAATATGTGGATTGCGGTATTTGCTGATACAGGAGTATCGGTATTGTGCCTGCTCAACTCCATCAGAATCCTGCATAGAAAATAGGAATTTGCCGGGGTGAGTAAACAGACGAAGTCCGAGAATCAAATCACAAATATAGATGATTTGATTCTCGGACTTCTGTTTTCTGGCTACCCGGGCAAATTTGTGGAAAGATTTGGGGAAGAAGTCAGGAGAGATAGAAGTAATTCGAGTCAATCCT
>OJMP01002193.1_pt1 | contig 11073 bp, 12 predicted proteins | sample 1597311 | NCBI WGS metagenome assembly OJMP01 (sample SAMEA2452134, study PRJEB22498) | human gut metagenome | biome: human feces; feature: human gut; material: feces | place: Australia | collected 2012 | reverse complement strand
TGTATATTTCTTTTCTCTTTTCATTTAAACCTCCTAGTGGTAATAGCGGATATACCTCCCACTTTTTTCAATTCATTTTAAAATTAGTCTTCAACCTTAATTCCCATACTTCTAGCTGTTCCTGCGATCATGCTCATAGCAGCTTCAATGCTTGCAGCATTTAAATCCTGCATCTTTGTTTCAGCGATCTGCTGTAAATCAGCCTTTGAGATTGTAGCAACTGTTTCTTTTAATGAATTGCCTGCACCCTTCTGGATCTTGCAAGCTTTCTTTAATAATACTGCTGCCGGAGGAGTTTTTGTTACGAAACTAAAACTCTTGTCCTGGTAAACAGTGATAACAACTGGAATAATCATTCCCGGCTGATCAGCTGTTCTTGCGTTAAAGTCCTTTGTGAACTGAACGATGTTTAATCCATGCTGTCCAAGTGCTGGACCAACTGGTGGAGCTGGTGTTGCTTTGCCAGCTTCGATCTGCAATTTAATGTAACCTTCTACTTTCTTTGCCATCTTTCGGCACCTCCTAAATTTGTGGTATTAGCGGGAATCCCTCCCACGGCCTTGCTATTCATTGCAAAACCTTCTTCTATTAGCACTTATGTGCATTATTAAAATTCACAATGTGAATCTTAATTCATCTTTTTAACTTCTGTAAAGTTTAATTCTACAGGAGTTTCTCTACCAAACATGTCAACATTAATTGTGACTGTCTGTCTGTTCTCATCAATACGTTTAACCACGCCTGCTGTACCTGACCAAACGCCACCGATGACTGCAATCATATCGCCTTCTTTAAAATCAACTTCAACTTTTTCATTCTTGATTCCAAGAGAAAGCATTTCTGTATCAGTAAGTGGAACCGGCTTAGATCCAGGACCTACAAACCCTGTAACACCTCTTGTGTTTCTTACAACATACCAAGTGTCATCATTCATAATCATGTGGATCATAACATATCCAGGAAACATCTTTCTCTGTACGACCTTTTCCACTCCATTACGTATCTCAGGTACTTCCTCAAGTGGAACACGAACTTCCAAAATCTGGTCTTCCAGATGACGAGTCTCAATTGTCTTGTCAATGTTTGCTTTTACTTTGTTCTCATACCCTGAATAGGTATGAACGACGTACCATTTTGCCTCTGACATAAAATCACCTTTCTGCTGCGATCAACTATTTCACTAAAAAGTCAATTCCATATCTCAAAAGCGCATCAACTACTGAGATCAGCGCTCCAAGCACTACGGAGACAGCAACAACTGCCGTGGTCTGTTTAGCAAGTGTATTCTTGTCTGGCCAAACGATCTTCTTGAACTCTGCCTTAAGTCCTTTGAACCAGCTCTTTTTCTGAGTTTTTGTATTCTCACCCATAATTCCACTTCCTTTCGACAACAATTATTTTGTCTCTTTGTGCAGTGTGTGTGATTTGCAGAATCTGCAGTACTTCTTGGTTTCCATGCGTTCCGGATGAGTCTTCTTATCCTTTGTCATGTTGTAGTTACGGTTCTTGCATTCCGTACATTCCAGAGTAATTCTTGTGCGCACAACTTCCACCTCGCTTTTAATATATTCACCTACGTGTTGCTGATGGTTGCGAGCCATCAATTTTTAGGCATAAAAAAAAAGCCTACTTCCATTCGCCCAAATATTGTATCATGGGGGCAAACAGAAGTCAAGCCTCTTTCTTAATTTTTCAATTTAGCATTTTTATATCCACTGCTTCTTCATTTACATCCGCAGTTCCGTATCATTCACCTTGTCCTCCCAACTTTTCATCATAAGTGTCAAGGAAATGATGCTTCTCACCTTTTGACTTATACGCAACTACAGTATCCAGATTTACATTTTCAACACTCTTGAAAATATTCCCTTCCACATATGGATTTACTTTTTTCAATGTAGCGATCAATTCTTTGATTTCTTTACGCTTAGAAAGATTCTCTTCATTCTCAGTTGTAGCGCACGCTTCTGTAAACTTACATGCACACTGAAGAAAATACAGATCATTATAATCTCTCCATGCTTTGATATCTTCTTCGCGAACCATATATAGCGGTCGGATCAGTTCCATTCCTTCAAAATTTGTACTATGCAGCTTCGGCATCATCGTCTGCACCTGCGCTGAATAGAGCATCCCCATGAGGATCGTCTCGATCACATCATCATAATGATGTCCTAATGCAATCTTATTGCATCCCATCTTCTGCGCATGACTATACAGATATCCGCGACGCATTCTTGCACAGAGATAACATGGTGACTTTTCTATATTAAAAACTGATTCGAAAATATCTGATTCAAAAACCTCTATCGGAATCTCCAGCCGCTTTGCATTCTCCTCTATCACCTGACGGTTAACCGGACTGTACCCCGGATCCATCACAAGAAACTTCACCTCAAAATCAAACTTATTATGACGCTTCAGTTCTTGAAAAAGCTTTGCCAGCAACATAGAATCTTTTCCTCCGGAAATGCAGACAGCAATTTTGTCTCCCGGTTTTACAAGTTCATATTCATTGATTGCCTTTGTAAATTTACACCAGATATTCTTCCTGAATTTCTTGCGCAGACTCTGCTCTACTTCCTCCGCAAAGCTTAATTCTTTCTTTGACTTACTCATCTCTCTTCCCCTGTCGTTCTATTCACATTTTGCCAAATCTTTAATCACTTCACCTGCAATGATCAACCCTGCCACTGATGGCACAAATGCCACACTGCCCGGAGTGGATCTGCGTTTTGCAGCCTTGTATTCCAGATTTTCCTGACAAGTTTCCTCCACATTGCAATTATCTGAAGTATCTTCCAATGGACGGATCGGCTCTTCTTCTGAATATACAACTTTCAGTTTCTTAACACCGCGTTTCTTTAATTCTCGTCGCATTACCTTCGCAAGTGGGCATACCTTAGTCTTATAAATATCCGTCACACGAAACGCACTTGCATCAAGCTTATTCCCCGCCCCCATGCTGCTGATGATCGGTATATCCAATTCTTTACACTTCATAACTAAAGCAATTTTAGCTGTCACTGTATCTACCGCATCCACAACATAGTCATATTCTTCAAAAGGAAATTCATCTGCATTATCCGGCAGAAAGAAACAATTGTGAATGTTCACTTTCGCCTCCGGATTAATATCGAGAATCCTGTCCTTCATCACTTCTGTTTTATATTGACCAACCGTCTTTCTCGTTGCAATAATCTGTCGGTTCAGATTACTCATACAGACTTTATCATTATCGATCAGATCCAGCTTTCCAACTCCGCTTCTTGCAAGAGCTTCACACACGTATCCACCGACACCACCGATACCAAATACTGCAACGCGGGCGCCTTCCAGCCTGTTCATTGCTTCCTTACCTAAAAGCAGTTCTGTTCTCGAAAACTGTGTTAACATTCTCGGTTCTCCTCTTCTATTCCTCTTACATAAATGTTCCGCCACCCGGACCGCCTCCCAGGCACAGTCCGCCACTGTTACAGCAAATATTGCACATCAGATTGGCAATACATAGTTTCACACACCAGCTACTATTATAGGTTCCCGGATATCCATACATTGTCTGTCTTGTCTGATACCAGTTTCCGCCACCTTCCAGTTGTTGAAGTAACATCTGATACTGCATATTCTGTGGTTCCAGACGAACTGCTTCTCTCGCATGTTCCAATGCAGTCACGTTATTTCCTAATCCGGAATTCGCCGATGCGCTGTAGAAATACCATCTTGCACTATGCTGACTGATTCCGTCAAGTACGTTAAGAGCCTCTTTATAATGTCCGCTTCGTATGTAATTAGCTGCCGCATTCAGATGTGCATCTTCCTCACTCATCCCGGAAGTTCTACCCGTACTTCCTGCTGAACCATATCCATAAGAACCAAAACCGCCGAATCCTCCAAACGGGTCGTAACCTCCATAACCTGAACCATCACTCGAACCATATCCGGAAGTATATCCTTTTTCGCGTTCATCCATAATCTGCTGATAAGCCTGCTGCACTTCCTTAAACTTCGCCTCAGCCTCATCTTTCTTCGGATTATTGATATTCGCATCCGGATGATACTGTCGGCTCAGCTTTCGATAAGCTTTCTTCACATCTTCATCCGTAGCATTCCTGTCTACACCTAATATACTGTATGGATCTGACATCCTTCCTATTTCCTCGTTCTTTCTCTTGCCTTTATTCTAACAAACAGTTACTGTTCACACGATGTGCGACCAGCAACACTTGAATATCATAACAAATTGCTCGTCTCCAGTAAACCTGTCAACTCTTCTTAATAAATGTTGTTCCACATTTCGGACAGCGAATCTCAATCTTTCCCTTTCCTTTCGGAATACGAATCTTCTGTTTGCACCCCGGACATTTATAAATATGATATACCTTTCTTTGCGCCAGACTGTTCTTCTGCTGCTGAATATAAGTCCTAATCTTGTATGTCTTTGCAAGATACTTCTGATTTTCCGCATATCGTTTAGATACATTTTTGGAGAATATACGGAAATAACAATAAATGATCAATATCCATCCAAGTAAATAGAATAATGATCCTGCCCTTCCTCCTGCAAAAAATGAGGATAAGAGCACTACTATCAGTCCCCCAATAAGCAGAGCCTTAGAGAACTGATCCAATCCATACCTTCCCTGCATAAAACGTAAAAACTTTTCTTTCACACTAATCCTTCTTTCTTAAATTAATCCGCCTGCAATCTTCCATCACTCTTTACAATAACAGTATCTTGTCATGCATTTCTTGAGTTAAGTTTTTCACAAAAATAATATGTGCTATATTCTGCGCTGTTTTCACTCAAAAGTCAATTAAATAAATATAAAATGTGGTAACTGTCCAAAGGAAACGCACCGAATTTTCTTCGTTTTCTCCAAACAGTTACCAGTCTTTATTGATTCAATATATTATTACAGATTTCATCCGAGATCAGGTACACGATCCTTGAATCATTCATCATGACATATCTGTCTCCACTTCCATTTTCTCCTCCGATGTAAAGCGTCATGGTCTGATCTTCATCATCGCTTGTATAAGTAACTTCTACTGTGATTCTGGAAGTCGCATCCAGACCATACCCTGCAAGATCCGCATCATCTACAGAATAATCCGCCGCCTCTGACAGCTTCACAGCACCAAGTCCTCCGGCTACTGCTGCAACATCTTCTGCCTGATTCTCATTTTCGGAATCATAGGTTGTTGTCTCACCGTTCTGTGTGATCACTTCTTTTTTCAGATTTCCACTTCCGATACTTGGATAAGTATCCAGCTGAGCAATCTGATCCAGTTCTGTCTGGATATCATCCAATGAAGTCGCCGGAATTGTATAAACCTTTTCCGTATCGTCCACTGTCGCATAGTAATCATTTCCGGTCGCATTCCCAACCTTGATTGTTGTCACAGTTCCATCTTCATCTGTCAGTGTAACTGTATAAGTCGGATGATCTAATCCATATTCTTCCAGCGCATCCGCATCCTCAAGTTCTCGATCCGCACTCAACTGTCCCATGGCATCAGCCACTGTCTTCGGATAACTCTGACGCAATGGAAAATCTTTATCTGCGGTATAGTACCAGGTATCTCCGTCTTTCTCAAAATTCATTTCACCCGTACCAAGATCATATTTCACACCGGTAATCTCTGAGGTCTTCAGGTCTGTCACTTTCACCGTTTCTTCTTCCTTGGAATCCTGCTTCTTATTCCATGTGCTTAAGGCAAAATAGAGGATAAGGAGCAACACCAGAACACCGATCAGAATCACTGGCCCTTTCTTTTTCTTCATTCTAATTTTCTTCCTCCTTAAGCTTTTCTTCTTCTGAACCATACGCTGAATCCGGCGATCAGAATCACTGCCGGGATTCCAAAGATTACAAGAAGGCTGAACAGACCGGCATGCTGTATCGTATTATACTCTGTTCCAAGGCTCTTTGCCTCGATGGACAGATTCTGTACTCCGTCAAAGTTTGCACTTACTGCATTCATAAAGATCTGTGTATTCTCAAGCTGTGAAAATGCATCTGTAATATTCTGATCGATCAGACTTCCTGCGGAGATCACCGTCAGACGGGCTTCTGTTGTACTGCTTTCCTCAGAATCTTCCGTACTTTCACTATCATCAGTTGTTGTATCTGTTGCCTCGGCATCTGAACTATTCGAAGAAGAATCATCTCCCGAAGAAATTGTCTCTGTTGCGACAACTCCAAGTTCATACGTTCCCTGTTTCTGTTCGGACTCTGTTACTGCGTATCCATTTTCCGATGTCTCCATGAATGCACTTGTTGTTATCGTATCTCGTGTCGGATCTGTCAATGTCATTCCATGTGCATTCGTCAAAAGCACCATCTGAGAACTGATTCCGTTCGCAAGATCACCGGATACATTCAGCTGTGGGAAGATATAATATGGCTGGTTCTGATAACATCTTGTCGGATCCGCAATATAACCATCTACACCTTCAATTCCATACACCTTCAGCACACTTGCCAGATTTGGGAAATCCGTCAGAGAGGTATCCCCAAGCAGACACATCACTTTTCCACCTGCTGCCAGATAATTTGTCAGAAGTGTCACTTCATTTTCTGAAAGGTCATTCGTCGGTGCATTCATAAGCAGAAGATCACAATCATCCGGAATGGAATCTGCCATTAGAAGATTCAGTTCTGTCAGCGTATAATTGTTTTTACTCATCAAGTCTGTAACTGTAGATGACAGTTCCGCCTCTCCATGTCCGCTTACTTTATAGATTGTCTTCTGCACATCACTTGTCACATAATTCACCGCACTTGTCAACTGGCCATCTCCGTCAAATTCTGAATAAGATGCATTTCCTGAATAATAATAGGAAGACGTATCCATAACAAGAATCTTGTCAAAAGAAATAGTTGTTGTCTTTCCTGTTGCTTCACAAGATACAACAATTGTATTTTCGGATGCATTATACTCTGTCAATGCTGACGGATGCAGAACCGGATCGATCCACTCAACATTGATCTTATCTGAAAGTGCTGCATATTTACTGATAAATGTCTTAATCCTGTCATCCGTGTCTTTCTTTACCGCAAGAACTTTCATATCGACTTTATCATTCAATCCGCTCAGCAGATCCTTTGTTGTATCTGAAATTTCATAAATCTTTGTACTGCTCATATCCAGATTGCGATAAGCTTCCGGAATCTGTCCGATCACCAGATTGAACACAATAACAATCGCGATTACAAGTACTGTCAGCCCCACACTGTAAGATCCGTGCTTTGTACCGGAGGTGTGGAACATCCCTTTGATCTTTCCTGTTGTTTTCTTTCTTCTATCCACTTTCATGCCCTCCTAATTCCAACGTCTCTTCTGGATTGCCTGTACTGTCAGGAACACAAAGACTACGATCAGTGAAAGATACAGCGCGATTCCTGTTATATCTACAATACTGTTCGAAGTGATATCCGTAAATACATCTGCAAGTGCCAGTCTTCCAAGCATCTTTGTCAGCAGGTTTTCATAAAGACTTGATTTCACAAAGTACACAACCACACCGGCGATCACACCAACTGCTTCGATCACACCGGCAATCACTATATTTCCTGTCATCTGATAAATATAAACAACAATCAGAGTCAGAATGATAAGCACACCGACCAATCCGCTGACTGCACTGCTTGGAAGCATGGAAAGAATTCCATTCCAAAGATACAAGATAAGCAGAATACCAAATGTACTGATAAATGCGATCATCTGACTTTCCGTCAGAGCAGACAGGAACATGCCGATTGCCGCATATACACAACCCAACAGGAAGAATACCCCGATGGATATGTAATCTACTTTCAGATATGCAGTTCCCTGTGCCTTAATGATTAATGGGAACGCACAGAAGATCACATTCGGGATTCCAATTACCGTTACCATTGCAAGATATTTTCCAAGCACAACCTTCCACAGACTGACCGGAGCTGTCAGAAGCAGCTGATCCGTCTTATTTTTACGCTCTTCTGAAAAACTGCGCATCGTGATCAGCGGAATCCCTACGATAAATACGATCAGTGTACCTGAAAGCGTATAGGAAAAGTATGGATATCCGGCTGTCAGGTTATATGCCATAAAGTAGATTCCTGTAAATGCAATAAGAAATGCAACAAACACGCATCCCACCATAGACTGAAAATAGGAGCGTACTTCTCTTTTATAAATCGCCAGCATCTTTCATGTCCTCCGTTTCCTTCTTCTTCGCCTTTTCTGCATATTCTTCTGCTGCCCTGTCGCTCTGCGTCAGTTCCACAAAGACATCTTCAAGACTTACCTGCAGCGGATTCAGTTTCAGCAGTGGCTGATGATTCTGTGCAAATGCCTGAAATACTTTCTCACGTATATCTGTATTTTTCTTCTCCTGAATCTGAGCCCATGTGATTCCATTTTCCAGATACTTTGTAGAAATACTTCGAATTCCATCTACTGTCTCAAGAATTCTTCGAACTTCGCCCGGGCTTGCTTTCGTCTCGATCTCAATCAGATCAGAATCTCCCAGATTCCGTTCCAGGTTCTCCGGTGTGTCACTTGCGACCAGTTTTCCTTTGGAAATAATCAAAATATAATCGCAGACTTCACGGACTTCCGCCAGAATATGAGAACTCAGGATCACCGTATGTTTCTTCGCAAGCTGACGGATCAGTTCACGGATCTCTATGATCTGTTTTGGATCAAGTCCGACACTTGGTTCATCAAGAATAATAATCTCCGGAAATCCAAGCACTGCCTGTGCCAGTCCGACTCTCTGACGGTATCCTTTCGACAGATTCCTGATCAGACGGTTTTCCACTTCCCAGATCTTCACCATCTTCTCTACTTCATTGATAGACTCTTCTCTTTTATTCTTAGCGATTCCTTTCAACTCCGCTACAAATTCCAGATATTCACGGACTGTCATCTCCATATATAACGGTGGCAATTCCGGCAGATAACCAATCTGCTTTTTCGCCTCCTCAGGTTCTTTCAGAATATCATGTCCATTAATCAGTACTTCTCCTTCGGTAGCACCGAGGTATCCTGTCATAATATTCATCGTTGTTGATTTTCCCGCCCCATTCGGTCCAAGAAAGCCGTAGACATGCCCTTCCTCTATTGTGAAGTTCAAATGATCTACTGCTGTATGATTTCCATACTTCTTCACAAGATTCTTTACTTCTATCAAAGTCTTACCTCCCTATATTTCTTCCAGTCTATATCTATGCAGACAAACCGAGATTTTTGACCTTTCAAAAGTATCAGGATTCTGTGAATGTTTTGTGTTATAAATGTGACAGTTCTATTTCTTACAAAAAGAACAAAGCACTCTCTGCATTGTTCCATATAAGAACCAACACAAAGAATGCTCCTTTTTTACTTTTCGTATTCCTTACAAACCAGATCTGCAATGATCTGCTGCCCCTGAAAATCCGGATGTACTCCGTCTTTCTGCAGATGAGATGTCACAGATGACTGATACACATCCGCAACTTCATAATCGTATTTTCCCGCACGTTTTTCAATGATCGCGTTCATATTTTCAATAATGTCTTCTACAATTTTATTCAGCGTAGATGGAAGCTTCATATTTCCTGCCGGATTATAAATTGTAGTCACGATCACTTTTGCATCGTCCTTTTTCAATGAATTTACTGTCTTCATCATCTGGATCCATTCTTTTTCAAAGGAATTATAATCCCAGTTGTTCAACGCGTTGATCGCACTCAGCACAAGCAGCGGATTCTTCTTTACAGACTCTTTCAAAGATGCAAGTGCCTCATCCGCACTTTTAAATTTTGTATCTGTCTTCAGGATTTCCTGAACCACACGCTTACATTCGTTGAGCAGGTCATTCGAACCAATTGTTATAAAAATAACATCTGCTTTTGCAAGATTTGTCTGCACATCCTGCTTTGACAAATACTTTTCGTTCAATCCTGCTGTATCAAGACCTGTTCTTGCATAATTGTGATAAATATATCTGCACCCTTCGCTATATGCTATTTCCTTTGCTGCCAGACTTCCATAATTCTCCATCCAGGATTTATCGCAAGTGTAACCTTTCGCAATACTGTCTCCAAGTACTGTGCAATAAAGCTGATGTGGGCGTGCCGTTTCCTCCGTATTTTCTGTTCCGAATACCGGAAGAGTCTCTGTCAGCAGCATCCCTGCGCTGAGCAGAACTGCCAACATCCTTCTTCCGTATCTTGAAATCCTTCCTTTTCTTTCTCTCATTCCATTTTGTTTCATTTTCCGCACCTGCCTGTATTCTGTCTTTCTTCGTAGCTGTCCCTATTATTGCCTTATACTTTTAGATTTCCCATTTTGCCTGACTTCCATGCTCCGTCTTTGTAATATTTAATTTCCAGTCAATCTGCTCTTTCAATTCATTTACATGGGAAATGATTCCAACCAGTCCTTTCTCTCCTGCAAGTTCTTTGAGAATCTGAATCGCACGGTCTCTTGATGCATCATCCAGAGATCCGAATCCTTCATCTACAAACATCGTCTCCAGACTCACTGCTCCGGCTGTATTCTGGATAATATCTGCAAGTCCCAATGCCATTGATAAGGCTGCCATGAAGGATTCTCCTCCGGAAAGAGACTTCACATCTCTGACAGAATCTGTCACCAGATCATAGACATCCAGATCAAGGCCGGCCTGTCCCTGACTGCTCAGATCCTGAATCTCCCTGCACTGTAAAATAAATTCATTTGATGTCATCCGCGCCAGCCTGCGGTTTGCCGCCTGAATGATCTGCCGGAAATAAGTCCGCTGTACATACGTCTCAAAATCAAGTTTCACACTGCCGCTCAAATTGCCATTTGCAGTCTTGCTCAGGTTGGAAAGTACCTCATATTCTTTTCGCAGAGCTTCCTGCGAAGAAAAATATTGTTTCAGATTTTTGTACGCATTCTGGTTACCTGTCCATCTGCTGTGAAGCTGCATCTGATGATCCTGTTTTTCTTTCAACAGATGTTCTACTTCATTTCGCTTTTCTATCTCCTGCTGCGGATCTTCCCGCTTTTCGCCTGCAGTCTGTTCCTTCAGCGTCTCGATCTTTGCCTTTTTCTCTA
>OJMP01002189.1_pt1 | contig 11095 bp, 10 predicted proteins | sample 1597311 | NCBI WGS metagenome assembly OJMP01 (sample SAMEA2452134, study PRJEB22498) | human gut metagenome | biome: human feces; feature: human gut; material: feces | place: Australia | collected 2012 | reverse complement strand
TCATGCTGGCCTTATGCGCACCCATATACATATATTCAGTTCCATTTCCCAATGAACAGTTTTATTATATTAACAGCGTATTATTCCTGTTTATCATTATGTGCACTCTCGCTTATTTTAAAAAGAGAGTAAATCTGACCACGACCTTTTCCATTATACTGATAGCCATACATATCGAGATTTTTATCGAAATAATTTATTGCTCAATATGTAGCGGATATGAATATAGTTATCAAAGAGCATTGATAATGAGTAACATTAGTATCTCTCTCTTATTTACCATGCTTTCCATCTGTGCCTATATGAGTAATATCTCCATCCTATTGTCCTCCCTTACCATAGCTTCCTATACAATCTGCACACTTATCACCGACGAACCGTTCCTATACAGTTATCTGCCTTTGATCATCATCATATACACCATGATCCCCTTATTAGGAAGATCCTTACACAGTAATATCAGCAGCTTGCTAAAAAGTAGCAACTTGCTAAAAGAGGAAGAGGAAATGCTTTTGAAACGTCTCCAAATGAAAAAGGAAGAACTATTCGCGTTCGCCGAGTTGTTAAGCGAGAATAACCCGGAAGAAAAGACAAGCTCCCTGTTAAGCATAATAGGGGAACAATCCAAAGAAAATCTTTTTACAGCCCTTGCCGCATACCAGAAAAAGGAAAAAAGTAAACTTGATACAATCAGGAGAATATATCCCAATTTATCCCCGTCCGAATTAAACATCTGCCGTTTAATACTGCAAGACAAGACCGTCAGCCAAATATGCGAATTATTACATCGGAGTAGCGGAAACATAACCAGCCAACGAGCGAACATACGTGCCAAACTCGGACTGAAAAAAAGCGACAATTTAAAAGAAGCATTACAAGAACGCATGAGGCTGTATGAAGAAGAACACCGGCAAGAGGACTTTTCAGCCATGCGTTAGGGATTGCAGAGTAAAGCCCACAGCCTTTAGGCGAGGACTTGCAACGGAAAGCCTGACCGTCCCACAGGAACGCCCAAAAGAAAAAGAATCCCCCGAACATTCATCCGGGGGACATCCAAGCCGTCACATCAATTATAATACAGATTCAGATCATCCGTGCCAATCTCCTTTCCGTCCCGGAAAACAAGGCGTAAATCAATCCTCTCTCTGTTTTCATTGCCACAAAGATAGACATACCGGCCAACATACGCATCATACTTATCAATCAGTTCTAACGGTATGACCGGCATGGGAAAAGGATACACCTATATTGCATATAGCGGAAAATTTGTAAGATTACCCTGTACTTTATAAGGCAACATAGAAAATCTCTCCGCATGCAATTCCGGTCTTTTTCCCAGTAATGCTGTCAACGAATTGGCCCGGACATTCCCTTCGGCCTTCACTTCTATCGGCACCATTTGGGCATTACGTTGAATAACAAAATCCAACTCAAGACGCGAATTGTCTGTGTTATGGTAATAAATCGGTGACACGCCCTTACTTTTCATCTGCTGCAATACATACTGTTCAGTCATTCCTCCCTTGTATTCCTTAAATATGTCGTTTTTAATCAAGACTTGGGCCGGATCTGTCTTGACCATAGCACCCATAAGCCCCAAATCAACCATATAGAGTTTGAAAGCCGACAGGTCTTCATAAATATCAAGCGGAAGCTCCGGTTTGGTACATCGAGGCACTTTATACAACAACCCGGCATTTACAAGCCATTGAATGGCCATCTCAAAATCATTGGCTCTGGCACCTTTTCGCAAAGCTCCGTAAATGAATTTCTTGTTTTCTTTAAATAATTGGGAAGGAATGCTGTTCCATACCATTCGGACACGCGGAACCTGTTCTTTGGGCGCATGTTTTGAGAAGTCAAGATCATAGCCTTGCAAAATCTCCGACTGTATTCTTCTGACTTCCAGCAAGGAATCCGTTTCTACATATTTGAGTACAACTTCCGGCATACCACCTACATAATAATATTGCCGAAGGAGATCCGTATATTTGTCATGCAGGAGGCTTATCGTTTCAAAATCCCCACTCATAAGCAATTTACAAGCTTCTTCTTCTCCCTTGGCGACAAGAAACTCTTCAAAGTTCATAGGAAATATATTGATGACATTTACCTTCCCTACGGGATAAGACACATCCTGATGAAGGGATATCCCCAAAAGTGAACCTGCCACAGCTATATGATACTCCGGAACCTCCTCTTTAAAATACTTCAAAGATTCCAGTGCTTCCGGGATATCTTGTATCTCATCAAGGATAATAAGCGTATCACCCGGAGTAATGTCAACGGAAGTCATCGCACGCAGCCCCCGTAAAATTCTGTCAACATTGAAATCCTGAGAAAAAAGCTGGCGTGCAAGGTTATTCTTACGGCATACCACATAAGCCTCTTTTTTGTATTCAAGTTTGGCAAACTCATGGAGCAGCCATGTTTTCCCAACTTGTCGGGCACCATTTAAAATCAGAGGTTTTCTATCCTCACGTTTTTTCCATTCTATAAGTTGTTGCAAAACAAATCTTTTCATCTACAAACAGCATTTTTATACATGTAAAAACAGCGTATAATACATTTATCCGCACTTATTTAAAGCACAAATATACTAAAATAAACAGATAATAGAAGCAATCTTATACATTTTTCCGCACTTTAATCAACTCCAATGGAAAGCAGTAGCCAATTTAGGATTGCCTTCTCCACGCTCGATGGCCACCAGCGTATTGATGCCCACGCCCGCCAGTTCGGAGAAGTTCCAGCTGATTGACCTTCAAACTCTTCCTGCACTCTTTAATCATCTTTCCTAGCTCTTTCATATTCACAACACATTGTGATTTTAGTCAGTTTTCATCCTAGTTCAAAGAAAAAAACAGCCGATAAAGCAACTATAATCATTGTATTCATATAGATTAACATCATATATTCAAGTTAATCTATATATTTACATGGATTATTTGTATATTTGCAAAAAAGGAACAACCATGTGGAATGAAATGAGCAATCCAGCTGTGCTGATGAGAATCGGCCAGCGCATCAAAGAGACACGTATCAGGCAGCATATCACGCAGGAAGAACTGGCAACGGCTTCCGGTGTAAGCCCCTTGACCGTTGCGAACATCGAGAAGGGCAAATCGGTATCGCTGCTGTTGTTCATCAGCGTACTCCGCTCGCTCGGCCTGCTGGAGAACCTGGAGCAACTGGTACCGGAAATCCGGGTCAGCCCGATAGAGCTCAAAAAACTGCAAGGAAAGAAACGCTACCGTGTACGCCATTTAAAACAAGATAACCATGAATGATTTGATAGTAGATGTAAAGCTATGGGGAGAAAGCGTAGGCTCTCTCTATTGGGAAAAGGAAAGCAATGCCGCCTTGTTCGACTATGAACGGAAGTTCATCCGCTCCGGTCTTGACATTTCTCCCATCATCATGCCCATCAGCCAGTACAGGAACACCCCCTACCGGTTCCTTGAAAACCGTACCGACTGTTTCAAGGGGTTGCCCGGCCTGTTTGCCGATTCACTGCCGGACACTTTCGGAAACCAGATCATCAATGAATGGTTTGCCAGCAAGGGATTGTCCGGAGAAGAGATTACCCCTTTAGACAGGCTTTGCTATGTAGGCAAACGTGGCATGGGCGCACTGGAGTTTGAGCCGTCCTCGCCAATCAACGGCATGAACGAATCATCAGTGCTCCATATCGAGGAACTGACGGAGCTTGCCAAATCCGTATTCACGGACAGAATGGCTTTTCAGGTCCAACTGCGCCAGGAAGGAAGAAACATTCTGGATATACTGAAAGTGGGAACATCTGCCGGAGGTGCCAAGCCCAAGGCCATCATCGCCTACAACGATATTACCGGAGAGGTACGCTCCGGACAGGTAAAAGCTCCTGAAGGATTCGGATATTGGCTGTTGAAATTTGATGGCGGCAAATACAGCGAACACACGCAGATAACGGACAATCCACAAGGAATAGGAAATATCGAATATGCCTATCACCGGATGGCAAAAGCCTGCGGTATCGATATGATGGAATGCCGGTTACTTCAGGAAAAAGAGTCATATCACTTTATGACACGCCGTTTTGACCGTATGGAAGACGGAGAGAAAATCCATGTACAGACATTGGCCGGGCTTGCCCACTATGACCGTGACCAACGCCATTCATACGAAGAGATATTCCGTATCATGCGGCAGATGAACCTCCCTTATCCAGATCAGGAGGAACTATACCGAAGAATGGTGTTCAACGTCATGAGCCGTAACCATGATGACCATAGCAAGAACTTCTCTTTCCTGATGGATAGACAAGGGAAATGGAAACTGGCCCCGGCATACGACCTCTGCTACTCATACACACCGGGCGGCAAATGGACGAACCGCCACCAACTGTCACTCAACGGCAAACAAGACAATTTCACGATGGAAGATCTGCAAAAGGTAGGTGAGAACATGGGCATCCGGGAACACAAACAGATTATCGAAAAGGTACAGGAAACCGTATCGTATTGGCATGAGACTGCCAAGGATTGCGGGGTCAAGCCGGAACACGCCGATTTTATCGGAAAAAACCTGCTCTTGTTCGGCAAGCAACTGCATACCATCCAAATGCCGGACATTGCCAACGAACAAGAGCAGGCTTTCATGAAGGCTATGCGAAATGATGACTTCAATACCATTCTGGAACTGAAGATGAGAGGATATCAGCCATCGGAGAACGTACTGAAAAGCCTCCAGCCGGATATATCCGCCACCAACTTCATCGCTGCCGCCAAAATCTTCCAAATGGAAGGGATGCTAAAAAGCCTTCAGGACATAAAGCCTGTGCAAAGCCCGATTATAGGCGGCAATAAGCGTAGCATGGAATTGGGGGATTAACACACAAACGGCATCCTGTACCATTCAATATAATAGTAAATATATTAATTGTTATCTATCATATTTTGATTTAACAGTTAATATATTTACCTTTGCGATATGACAACGAATCACATCACCCAAGCCATGGCCAATCCGGAAATCATAGCGGAACTGGGCAGGCGATTTAAGGAATACAGGCTAACCTATAGGTTCACCCAAAAAGAGGCTGCCGAGAAAGCCGGTGTCAGCCTTATCACCTTACGCCAGTTTGAGAACGGGAAGGCCTATAACATCAATATGGGCAACTTTCTTGCCCTGTTACGAGTAGTGGACTGTCTGGAACAGATGGATGATCTGATGCCGGAAATACCTGTTTCAGCCTATACAATGGAACGAATAATGAATAAAAAGCCGAAAAGGATAAGACATGGAAAATAATGTTGTGAGTGTTATGTTATGGGGAGAAGAAGTCGGAAAGCTCTATTGGGACGAAAGAAACAAAAGAGCCGTCTTCAACTATCATCCGGATTTCATCAAGAAAGGAGTGGAAATCGCCCCACTGACCGCTTCTGTCAAAGGACCGGCGGCAAAGGGTATGCCCATACTCGGAAACAAAGAAAAGACTTATCAAGGTCTCCCACCGTTTTTGGCAGATTCATTGCCTGATCGGTGGGGTAACATGGTCTTCGACCAATGGGCGGCACAAAACCATATCCCCAAGCGCAAACTCACACCGGTAGATAAACTGTCTTTCATCGGGAAACGGGGAATGGGAGCCTTTGAGTTCATCCCGGCCACTCCTGGATTGGAATCCTCTTCCACTCTCCAGATAGAGAGTTTATACCAACTGGCACGCCGTATCTTTGAGGAACGGGAGGAAATATCCGTGCAAGATGACGAAGCACTGCAACTGCAAAGTATCTATGAGATAGGTACATCAGCCGGAGGGCAGCACCCGAAAGCCATCATCGCCATCAATGAAACGACACATGATATACGTTCCGGCCAAGTCCCTTTACCGGAGGGCTATACCTACTACATATTGAAGTTTGCAGAAGGGGACGATTTTCCGTTCACGCAAATGGAAATGGTATATTATGAGATGGCAAAGGAAGCCGGGATTACGATGATGCCTTCCCGACTCATTCAAATTGAGGGAAAACATCACTTCCTGACGGAGCGTTACGATAGGATAAACGGAGAGAAGATACATACACAGACACTTGCTGCCATGAATCCGGATGCAACGAGCTATGAGGATTTGTTTGAAGTCTGCCGAAAACTGAACATCCCGGCAAGCGAACAGTCCGAACTCTACCGTAGGACGGTATTCAATATCATGGGCGGCAATGTGGATGACCACATCAAGAATTTCTCTTTCCTGATGGAAAGAAACGGCACATGGCACATCACCCCAGCCTACGACATGACATTCACCACCAATTTGGACGGTGCGGCATACGAAAACGCACACTCCATGAGCATTGCAGGAAAAGATAACGACATCACGGAAGATGACCTGATGCAATTTGCCAAACAGAACGGAATAAAGAATGCGAAAAGGATAATCGAAGAAGTCAGCCTTGCCATCAGCCATTTTTACGATTATGCCACCAATCATCAAATCGATGACTATTGGAAAGACCGCATCGAAGAGCATCTTTCCGGTTTGGTATCTCCGATCATAGGGAAAACCATGAAACACTACCTGCCCACCATTGTCGAACCCTACGAGACAGAGGATGGCTTTTTGGTATCAGAAATCAACATCATCGAAAACACCCGGCATGATTTCCGTATCGAGGCCTTCATAAACGGAAAGCGACAGAAATACATTGCCGGGCGTAAAAGCGATTTGGCTGCTGAAGTCATTGCCAAAGGCAGAAACAAGATGCCCGTTGAGAACAAGAAAGAACTTGTGGAACGGTTGTTACTGCCTTTAGCTAGAAGATAAAAACAGACGAATAGCGACACTATTACATTAATAAAAAGTCTGTTCTTGTTCGGCAAGCAACTGCATACGATCCAAATCCGGACATTGCCAACGAACAAGAGCAGGCTTTCATGAAGGCTATGCGAAATGATGACTTCAATACCATTCTGGAACTGAAGATGAGAGGATATCAGCCATCGGAGAACACACTGAAAAGCCTCCAGCCGGATATATCCTCCACCACCTTCATCGCTGCTGTCAAAATCTTCCAAATGGAAGGGGTACTAAAAAGCCTTCAGGACATAAAGTCTGCGCAAAGCCCGATTACAAGCGGTAATAAACGTAACATGGAGCAAACAAATTTACTATTCAATTTTCAGTTTTTTTCTATTTCTATACTACTGTACGCCATAAAATAACGAAGAAACTTATTCCTATATCAATTCATAATGACCGATATCTATCAGGAAGATATTCCCAAACATATCCTTCAAGAAAACAAGATACGCCTGAATTCTTTTTTCCTGGAACAGGAATCCGTACAGAAGAAAGGGACTCAGTTTATATTCAGATATGCATTCTACTCCGTTGAGAAACCCCGAAAGATCACGAAGCAGCATCTATTGAAAGAATATGCAGGGGTGCCTTTGGAAAAAAGGAGCGTACAACCGGAACAAATACCCGATATGAAGCAATATAGTGATATAATACTGTATGGAGATGCCAGCTCTCCTGAAGCACAGCAACAGCTGGCGGAATACCTCCAACAACATAATTCATTAAAAGTCCAGTTGTCTTTTTTTGACAAGAGAAATGATTCCACTAGCAAGGATGAACAAGCCATCGCATATGCGGAACTACAGAAGGCGCTATTTTTTTGCCAAAGAAAAAAGATACCTCTCCTGTTCGTTTCCTTAAAAGGGATGATAGACGACATCCGTTTTCTCAATCTGCTGGAGGAGAGCCATGTCGATTTCAGATGTATCGATTTTCCATGGTTCTGCAAGGAGAATCTGCCTCTGATAAAGGCAGTTGTGCTATATGAAAAGTTGGAAATAAGAATAAATGTATAAGATATCAAGCTTACAGATTGGACTTCAATGTTGCAGCATTGAGGTTTATGAGAAACAATTCTAAATATATTTCTGTTTGGCGAAATCTTATTCTAAAAGGAACTCTAAATAAAAGAATCCACCTTCAGATATCTTTCTTCACTTATCCTCAAAGTATATAATCCAAACATAAATATCAGACCTATTTTCCCTATAACTGAGTAATAAAAAGATTATTCCCCAACACCGTAAACAAAGAAATAACAGAAGCACTTTAAAATGGTGTATCTAACTCACTTTTTTAAGGATAATATCCCTGTTACAGTTATCTGTAGCAGGTGATCCTTTCAAATTGGGCATTAGATGCACCCTTTTCCTTATTCCAACAAATGCGCCTCTTGTAACCTCACCAATTCCCAATACATCTTCAAAAACATCTCCAGATACACCTTCAGACTCGGGAAATAGACGAAAGACTTCCAGCAAAAGAAAGGCACATGAATGGCCGTTCATTCGGAACCTCCATTTCTGGATAGCGTTTCTTTGTCCATCCAAAATAATCTCTATCGGGACAGAACAATAAACAAAAGCATAAATATCAGGCAAAATTGTCCCGATAAAAGAATTATAACATGACTATTGAAGATGAAATCCTCCAATACCTACACTATCATCCTCTATCAAACAGGGTTGAGATAACGCTTGGGATAACCAATCCTCCCAGTGGCAGGATTGTAAAAAGACTACTGGCCGATGCCGTAACCAAAGGAATGATAGAAGTACTCTAACAATAGTAGTGCCACTATTTTATAAGCAGCACTGCAATTGTTCCTTACCCCAGCAAATGCACCTCCTGTAACCTCACCAACCCCAAATACATCTTCAAGAACACCTCCTGATACACCTTCAGATCCGGGAAATAGACGAAAGACTTCCGGGCAAAAGAGAGGCACGTGAATGGCCGTTCATTCGGAACCTCCATTTCCGGATAGCGTTTCTTCGCCTGGTCAACCGCCATCTTGTTCAGTGAAGCCACGAAGTTAGCCTGGCGTATCGGATTCCATTTCGGGGTTTCAAGAATCACCATCCCATCTTTCCGCTCAGGAATAACCAAATATTCATCCTGCACGTTACGGACGTAATAGCACACAAAAGACAAGGCCTCATAGACATTATCCCCTACATGAATACCGATAACCCGTTCTTCAACCGGTGTACCGGCAAAGCATTCCGCAATCTGTTTCATGGCATACCCATGCAACAAGGCAGCATCAGAAGCCAACAGATAAGCCGGTGCGGTACGCTCTCCTCCCTTATCGATGGCAGCAAAGACAGAAGGACTCCAACAGAGATGGATGAGCTTTCCTTTTTCTTTCTCACGAAGGGAAGCGACACATAAACGGTTATCAAAGACCAAACGGGCTTCTTTCGTTTCCGGATGGAACTGGAACACGTTCCGTACCCTGTCCGGCTTATGGATATCCATCATCAGATAGCCCTGCCAACCGGACACGTGCTTTGTCTTCAAGACGGTTTCGCTTTCCTCCACATCGAAAAGATAAGACAAGAGCTTTTCTCGCTTACAACATACGAAGAGAGAAAGCTCGTCCTGTTCTTTCATCTGCTGCATATCCAAGGAAAGAACAAAAGCCAATTGCCAAGGAGTAAGCTCGGAAAAGCCATGTAATTCAATACAAGACAACGCATCCTTCTCCGGTGAGTAAACGACATATCCCCGGCCACCTATCTCATATCTCAACATGAAATCCCCCTGTTCAGTGGGATGATAATTCTGTAAAACGGTCTGATAATTCATAAAGCAAATATATTAAGTTAGTATTCATCATAATGAGAAATCGGGACCACTCTTGCGTTTCCGTTTCTTTTTGGACGGTATGAGATCATCCTCTTGCGACTTCTTCCCGCTGCCGGTAATGTCAAGTTCCGGAATGGCCATAACTCCCCCACCCTGCATATAGAAAGCCTCACGATCCACCCGCTCACGGAACTCCCCTACCCTATCGATATGTGGCGAGAGACCGACAGCCACACCATCGAAATGCTTCTGGATATTCTGATAAGTGAGCTTACGGGAAAGATCCGCACCTTTAAAGACATGAGCATTTTCCACGTTTTCCATATAAAAGGAAATCCCGTATGCGCCTTTGCTGTTTACATGTTCCGTCACACGGATCGATTCTTCCGCCAACCTTTTCTTAAAATCCTCATAGCCTAAAGAAGCGTTCAATGCCTTAAACACATGGTCATAGAGATAATGCTTCTGTTCATCGGCGCTCATGCCCCGGCCATCAAAACGAATATTACCAAAACGATATTTCTGAGGAAGTGAAACGTCCTTCAGGTAAAAGCCTGAATCCTTGATGCCATAGACATAATAGGATTTGTCCTTCTTGGTGACCAGACGCATATACAATCCTTCTTGTTCCAGGTTCCTTCGGAAATCGGATGTACTTTCGGAAAAAGAGTAGATGCGGTCAAGCTGTTGTAACAGTTCATCCTTGAACAAGGGGTTGAAAAAACCTCCTTTTTCCAGCAATGCGAAAAGGTTGTCATAGCTTTCATCCCCCAATAGGACACGCCATTCTTCATTGGCCAATTTTATTTCTTGCAAGGGTTTATTCAAAGACCGGTATGTATCGGATTGTTCCAGGACAGCCGATACCTTATCCTTGTAATTATAACTACGCATGGCTTTCTTCAAGGCCGCATCGAAATAATAGTTACGGTATTGCGCCTCTCCCAACGTGGTTCTCTTGCCTCCTTCCCTTTCCAAAGGCAACAGACCGTACTTCTGCTCCAGTTCCCTTGAGATCTTTTCGGAACGGCTGTAATTATTTCCGGAAGGAATGCTTTTGCCTTCTTCATCAATTGTGGTCAGCAGCACATGCACATGGCTGTGTGCCTTGTCGGTATTTAGGACAACGGCATAACAGGACTTTCCGTACCCCATCCTCTCGATATATTCCCCGGCAAGAGAAAGCCACTGTTCATCGGAAAGGCTTTCTCCCGGATAGAGGCTCAGAATAAATTCCGCATAAGGTAGTTTCACCCGGTCATTCAACTGGGAGATAAGTTTCATGTAGGCTGGCATGGCGGCCAGTTCGTCACCAGTGGAGGTGTAAAGCACTTTTCCGTTTCCTTCCTTGACCTTGGAAAGCTGGTATTCAATTTTCCGGCTCATGGACAGGTGGGATGAGAAAGAAGGTTGTATCTCGGCTATCATAACAATTTCCGG
>OJMP01002186.1_pt1 | contig 11100 bp, 9 predicted proteins | sample 1597311 | NCBI WGS metagenome assembly OJMP01 (sample SAMEA2452134, study PRJEB22498) | human gut metagenome | biome: human feces; feature: human gut; material: feces | place: Australia | collected 2012 | reverse complement strand
TGGTGACGCCGTAAGCGGATGTCTCTGTGGTACTTCCCATGGCGAACTCATCCATATTTGTCTTGCCTACGATCACGGCTCCTGCTTCCATTAATTTCACAACAGCATCTGATGTATAGGTCGGTACGAAGTTTGATAAGATCTTGGATGCGCAGGTGGTAAGTACACCATTCTGACACATATTATCCTTGATTGCGATCGGTACACCTGCCAACGGGCCTGTCAGCTCGCCGCTGTCGATCTTCTTCTGTATTTCTTCTGCCTGTTTGAATGCACCTTCTTCATCTACAGTGATAAAACAGTTATATTCTTTGTCGTATGTCTTTATATTCTCGATGCAGGCTTTGGTTGCTTCCATAACGGAGATCTCTCCGGCCTTGATCTTCTTTCCAAGCTCTACTGCTGTCATACTCATCATATCCAATGTCCGTTACCTCCTAATCAAATGTTCTTGGCACCTTATAGCAGCCATCTTTCTGCTCCGGTGCATTTGACAGCATATTCTCTCTGTCGTCGCCATTTGTTACTTCATCTTCACGGAATACATTATTATAAGAAAATGTATGGCTCATTGCTTCCACATTCTCAGTGTCCAGTTCGTTTAACTTACTTACATAGTCAAGCATATCTGACATATCTTTCTTTGCCTGTTCCTTCTCCTCATCGGAAAGCTCAAGCTTCGCCAGAATACCTACATAATCGATTGTTTCGTCTGTAATAACCATGGTATGTCTCCTTGTCTGGGTTTTATTTATAGTACCACAAAATTAGTTAGAGTGTACCACATAACTCCGTTGTTTGCAAGTCTACATAAAAAGGAAGGCATTCCACCTTCCTTTTTATGTCTTATATTCTATTTATCTCAAGTTATATAATTCACTATTTATTAAATGCTTCACACAATCCGGAATAGTTTTATTCTTATCTGATACTAATATTTTATTATATTTATCAATACACGCTTCTTTTGCAAATATAAAATCGACTATGTCTCCACCATTACTTCTTTCTATTGATGAATCTTCTACTCTCAATGACATAGGAAGAAATAAGTCTTTTTGTTTTTTTTCTTGTTGATCTTTACTCTCTATTAAGCCTAATGTGAATTCCAGATTTGTTACACTCAATTTATATACAATCGTAATAGTCTTCAGATCTTTAAGAATACATACCGTATCATTTGTCAATTCTGGCAATCTCTTTAAACACGGTATTTTCTTTTTTACATTAGCAAATGGGTGCCTTGCATCAAAATAAAACTGATTATTGGTAAGCTTTCTTCTTTTCGCATTCTTATAAAATTCTCTGGCTGATAAGTTTGTTTCTACTCCGGTCAAGTGAAGAAAATGATTCACCGGAAAGGATACCTCAAAATACTCTTCACCATATACATATAAAAATACTTTACCCGCTAACATTTTACTGTATATTTCAGCCGATTCTATTATTCCCTGTCGTATTTTATTTTTCTTTTCTGTCTTTGTAGCCATTCACACCTCATTATATGCAAAGAGGAGTGTGATGAAAACCACACTCCTCTTTGTATTCTTCATAAAGAGTTTTATGCTGGTTGTCAGCCTCGATATCCAGTTAAGATATCTAAATCGGCGTGGAAATCATTAAGTCCCCCACGTGGACTACAACCATATCCTGATTGCACGGCTCGATATCAATTAAGATATCTAATGAAATGGATTTTTACCCTGCTCCATTTACAGCCCAACTTTTTACGATGCTCTTTCATCGAGAATATCTCTATTCTTATATTTATTATACTCAAATCATATTATAAAAACAACATTTTTATAGTTATTTTATAACATGCCCTCTAAGGTCTCACGGATTGCCTTGATGAAGTTCTCGCTGTTTAATACAGTTGGGTTCTCAAGGGTTGTGATAAGTGCAAGATCCTTTGTCATCTTTCCGGATTCGATCGTTGCGATCGTCGCTTTCTCAAGCTTGTTTGCGAAATCAACCAGAGCGTCGATGCCATCCAGTTCACCACGTTTTCTAAGTGCGCCTGTCCATGCAAAGATTGTTGCAACAGAGTTTGTGGATGTTTCTTCACCCTTTAAGTGCTTGTAGTAGTGTCTCTGAACGGTTCCGTGTGCAGCTTCGTACTCATACTTTCCATCCGGAGAAACCAGTACAGATGTCATCATGGCCAGTGAACCAAATGCGGATGAGATCATATCACTCATTACGTCACCATCGTAGTTCTTGCATGCCCAGATGAATCCACCCTCGGATTTCATAACTCTTGCTACAGCATCATCGATCAGTGTGTAGAAATATTCAATACCTGCTGCATCGAATTTCTCTTTGTATTCTTTGTCAAAGATCTCCTGGAAGATATCTTTGAATGTATGGTCGTATTTCTTTGAGATCGTATCCTTGGTTGCAAACCAGATTGTCTGCTTGATATCCAGCGCATAGTTGAAGCAGCATCTTGCAAAGCTTTCGATTGACTTATTGATGTTGTGCTGTCCCTGGATCACACCCGGTCCGTCGAATTCATGGATCGTTTCTTTGATCACTGTACCATCTGCACCTGTAAATACCAGTTCAGCCTTACCGGCACCCGGAACCTTGATCTCTACGTTCTTATATACATCACCATATGCATGTCTTGCGATTGTAATAGGAGCCTTCCAGTTCTTTACACATGGCTCAATGCCCTTTACGATGATCGGCGTACGGAATACAGTTCCGTCGAGGATCGCACGGATCGTTCCATTTGGGCTCTTCCACATTTCCTTCAGATCATACTCTGTCATACGTGCAGCATTTGGTGTGATCGTTGCACATTTAACAGCTACGCCATACTTCTGTGTTGCATATGCAGAATCAAATGTTACCTGATCATTTGTCTCATTTCTATATTCAAGTCCCAGATCGTAATACTCGGATTTCAGATCGATAAATGGATAGATCAGTTCATCCTTGATCATCTTCCAGAGAATTCTGGTCATCTCGTCTCCATCCATCTCTACTAAAGGGGTAGTCATTTGAATTTTTTCCATCTTGCTCGTTCCTCCATGTTCTTTTATTATAGTTCTAATTACTTACCTTTTTTTATACACGCCTAGAATTATACATGAAAAATGTTGCTATTTCCAGTTTTTTGAAAGTTTTTTACACATATCCGTAAATTCCGCGCACGGACACTTCCCCGGATATAATGATCGACTCCTGTCCATCTTTATCCTTTACACGAAGTCCTCCATTTGGTGCAAGTCCGAGGGCTGTGTATTCTGTCCGGTTATATTCTTCGATCACATAGACCTGTTCATCCTTGTTCACAAGGATGGAATTATATTCATCCAGCATAAACTGAAGATCCTGACATTTAACAAATGCGTCATACAGCTCTTCAAAATGATTTGCCACACTGGCGACCAGTTTGCTTCTGTCACAGCCGGTTCCGTTTTCCAGCTTGATCGATGTCGCCTTATCTGCCAGTTCTTCCGGAAATTCCATCATGGATACATTGATACCGATACCTACAACTGCATATTTGATATCCATACCTTCCGAACTCATCTCTGTAAGAATGCCACAGATCTTCTTGCCGCCGACTACAACATCATTCGGCCATTTGATCTGTGCCTGTAAGCCCGCTGTATCGGCAAGAGCACGCGCCGTTGCAAGTGCCGAAAGGATCGTAAGTCTGGATACATTCTCGATCGGCACATCCGGACGGAGCAGAAATGTCATGGCTATGCTGGTTCCCTTCGGGGTGCTCCATGCCCTTCCTCTTCTTCCTCGTCCTGCATTCTGTTCGTTTGCAACAAACAACGCTCCGTGTGTTCCATCTGTCTCTCCTGCAAGCTTTGCCCGTATATTTGTGGAATCCGTCTCATCATAATAATACAGTTCTCTTCCGATCACCGATGTCGTGAGCGCTGCCTCTATCTTCTCTTTCGTAACGATATCCGGCTCTCCGACCAGCCGATAGCCTTTATTATTTACAGCATCTATAATGTAGCCTTCTGCCTTTAAGGCATTGATGTTTTTCCAGACAGCGGTTCTTGAGACACCTAATTTCTCACAGATCGCCTGACCGGATATATAATCACTACTTGTCCGAAGCAACGCAAGGATTTTTTCTTTCATGATTTACCTTCTTTCTGTCTCACTTTCCTGATAAATTCCCATCTTCTTTAATAAATGATAATAGATTGCATCGCACTTCTCACGTTTTCCGCTGAACGGCAGTACGAATTGCTCTTTTCCTATATCGATCTTCAATATGTAATATGGCAAATGCGGATCCGGAATGACCAGATTCACATTTGTAATCTTCTCATATGGTGTATGATAAGATTTCTTTCCCTTTTCTATGATCAGTTCATCGTCTTCAAAATGATAGGTCAGATCAAATGCCGATTTTCGAAATGATGATTTCACCAGCACCAGTCCGTATACTCCAAGTGCAAGACCAAATGCCAGCTTAAAAATACGACCACCGGTACTGCCATGGGATTTGATCATCAACAGGATAAATGCTGCTCCGATAACAACAAAAAATACACCAACCATCCGGTATGCAATTCTGGTTGCTCTGTTTTTCTTTACGGTATGCTGCATGTGTTTTCCTCGTTCTTTCTGTATATTTTCTGTTCTCTATTATATTTTCTACAGTCATAAAAAGCAAGCCAGAGTAAACATGACATTTTGTACTAAAACCCCCGACAAAAAACATGATTTTTACCAGATTGATTTTTCTTGTAAAAAGAAGTAATATCCAGTATGCATTTAGAATATGGAAGTCGTTGCGGGCAGTTTATTTAATAGAATCATACGACTTGCCAATACAGGGACATTTGAGTCCGCCGGTACTCAATGGCGCATATGCGGCATCTTAGTACCGCTGCAGGACTCAACGAGCGGAAGCGTTCCCTGTTGGCAATGTCAGTATGATTCGTAAATAAACTGTTCGCAACGACTAAACTAACACAAGGAGGTAAAATCATTGAAAAACTTACTGAAAAAAATTAACGGTTCCAAGGATCTGACTGAAGGCAATCCTATGAAACTGATCTTGAACTTTGGACTGCCATTATTATTTGGGCTTTTATTCCAGCAATTTTATAACATGGTCGATACAATCATCGTTGGTAAATTTCTGGGTGTCGATGCACTTGCAGCCGTCGGCTCAACCGGATCGATCAACTTTATGATACTCGGTTTCTGCATCGGTATCTGCAATGGTTTTGCCATCCCGGTTGCTCAAGCCTTTGGAGCAAAAGACACTGATAATATGAAAAAGTACATTACAAACTGTGTCTGGGCTTCGATCTTCTTCGCTGCCGTTATGACAGTTGCAGTCGGAATTCTTACCAGAAATATTCTGATCTGGATGAAGACACCGGACAGCATCCTGGATCAGGCATTTATCTACATATTTATTATATTTATGGGAATACCTGCAACCTTCCTTTATAATATGGTTTCCGGTATCCTGCGTTCTCTCGGCGACAGTGTAACCCCTGTTGTCTGTCTGATCGCATCCTCCCTGTTAAATATCGTACTGGATATCCTGTTAGTTCGTCCGATGGGTGTCGCCGGTGCTGCTGTTGCAACCGTTGTTGCACAGGCAATCTCCGGTGTCGGCTGTCTGATCTATATGTGTAAGAAGCTCGGATATCTTCATTTTACAAAACAGGACTGGGCATTTAGTATGCGCCACTGTCTGACCTTATGCGGTATGGGTGTTCCGATGGGGCTTCAGTACTCGATTACAGCGATCGGCAGTGTTATTCTTCAGGCTGCAGTTAATTCGATGGGTGAATCCGTTATTGCTGCCGTATCCGCCGGAACAAAGATTTCCATGTTCCTCTGCTGTCCGTTTGATGCCATGGGATCGACAATGGCAACCTACGGTGGACAAAATGTCGGTGCTAAGAAAATGGATCGTGTGGATGCCGGCTTAAAGGCATGTATCAAACTCGGTATTGCCTATGCGATTCTTGCATTTGTATTTATCCTGTTATTCGGCAAGAATCTGGCACTGCTCTTCCTGGATGCAGAAGAGACAGAGATCATCAAGCTTGTATATTATTTCCTGCTTGGCAACTCAGGAGCTTACATCCTGCTTGCCCTTGTAAATATCGTCCGGTTTATGATTCAGGGGCTCGGCTATTCCGCCTTTGCCGTTATCGCAGGTATCTGTGAAATGGTTGCCCGTACGATCGCAGGCTTTATCCTGGTACCAAAATTCGGTTATGTCTTTGTAGCACTCGGCAGTCCGCTCGCATGGATATTTGCAGATATCTTCCTGATTCCTGCCTATATCTATGTTGTAAAACGTCTTCGCCGCAAGTTCGGTCAGGAGACCCCGGCGATGCTGAAGCGTTGTCAAAAGAGCCTTGCATAATATATTCTAATACAGCTTTTTCCATATAATCAAAAAACCATACCGGCAGCATATATATTTTTTATGTGATTTACCTATTCACCCAAATATATATGCTGTCGGTATGGTTTTTCTTTTTATTTATTATTTATTTCTGTAGATAATGTCGGTTCTCTTTGGTCCGTTTGAAACCATAGTGATCGGATATCCGATATGTTTCTCAATGAACTCAATGTAGTTTCTGCAGTTCTCTGGAAGATCTTCGTAGTTCTTGATACCACGGATATCTGTCTTCCATCCCGGCAGAACCTCATATACAGGCTTTGCTTTCTTTAACTTAGCTGTTGTAGGGAAGTCTGTTGTTACTTCACCATCGATATCGTATCCAACACATACAGGAATCTCATCCAGATAACCCAGTACATCAAGTACGGTAAATGCTACATCTGTTGTTCCCTGCATACGGCAGCCATACTTGGAAGCTACACAGTCGAACCAACCCATACGTCTTGGACGTCCGGTTGTTGCACCGTACTCACCGCCATCACCACCACGACGTCTTAACTCATCTGCTTCATCTCCGAAGATCTCGCTGACGAACTCACCGGCGCCTACAGCACTTGAATATGCCTTTACTACTGTTACAATCTGCTTGATCTCATATGGAGGAATACCGGCACCGATTGCACCATAAGCAGCCAGTGTGGATGATGATGTAACCATAGGGTAAATACCATGATCCGGATCCTTTAATGTTCCGAGCTGACCTTCTAACAGAATTGTCTTGCCTGCTTTGATCGCTTCATGGAGATATGCGGATACATCACATACATATGGCTCTACGATAGCCTTGTACTCCATCAATGTTTCATATACTTCATCTACTGTAAGAAGTGGCTTCTTATACAGATACTCAAGCAGAACATTCTTGGATGCGATAACTCTGCTGATCTTATCCTTCAATTCTTCCTCTGTGTCAAACAGTTCGCTTACCTGGAAACCGATCTTTGCATATTTGTCTGAATAGAATGGTGCGATACCTGACTTTGTAGATCCGAATGACTTACCGGCCAGTCTCTCCTCCTCGTACTCATCAAACAGAATATGATATGGCATAACCATCTGTGCTCTGTCTGAGATCAGGATCTTTGGCATTGGAACTCCCTTTTCTACGATGCTGTTCAGCTCTTTGAACAGAACCGGGATATTTAATGCTACACCATTTCCGATAACACTTGTTGTATGATCATAGAAACAACCGGACGGAAGTGTATGCAATGCAAATTTACCATAGTCATTTACAATTGTATGACCTGCATTTGCACCACCCTGAAATCTGACAATAATATCAGATGTTTCCGCCAGCATATCTGTTATTTTACCTTTTCCTTCGTCGCCCCAGTTGGCTCCGACAACCGCTCTTACCATATTTTTATCCTCGCTTTCATGGCATTTTTCCGGAAACATCTTCCGGAATTGAACTCAATTACTTATACATTATAGCATGTATGTATTATAAGTAAAATCGATATTAATTATATATAGCATAAGGTGTACTTATATTTATTCTTTACAAATACATTGGTTCGGTTTACACTTTCAATATAACGATTGATCAGGAGCTTCGATTATGGATATTAATTATGAATATTATAAAATTTTCTACTATGTGGCAAAGACAGCAAGCATCTCTGCTGCTGCCAAAGAGCTGTGCGTATCCCAGCCCGCTGTCAGTCAGGCAGTCAAATCTTTAGAACAGGCAATCGGTATCAACCTGTTTATTCGGACGAAAAAAGGTGTATCCCTGACAGGTGCAGGCGAACTTCTCTACAAACATGTAGCCGAAGGATACGAGGCAATCTCCATGGGCGAACAGCAGCTTGCCCGACTGATGCACTTAGAAACCGGTGAGATCCGGATCGGAGCCAGTGATATGACACTCCAGTTCTATCTGCTTCCGCATCTCGAACGCTTCCACCAGCTCTATCCCGGCATCAAAGTACATGTAACAAATGCACCGACCCCAAGTACGATCGATCACTTATTTGCAAATAACATTGACTTCGGTATCGTTACAACTCCTCTCCCACAGAATCCGAATATGGAGATTCGAAACGCGCGGGAGATTGAAGACATCTTTATAGCCGGTCCAAGATTCAACGATCTGAAAGGAAAAATTCTTGACTATCAAGATCTGCAAAAGCTTCCGATCATCTGTCTGGAAAATGACACCAGCACAAGAGCCTATGTTGACCGGTTTCTTGCACATGAAGGTGTCACGCTGACCCCTGAATTCGAGCTTGCAACCAGTGATATGATCGCACAGTTTGCAAAGAGGAACCTTGGAATCGGATCGATTGTGGCAGACTTTGCCGGTGACTATATTGACCGTGGTGAGATCTTCCGGTTAAGTTTCAAGAACCCCATCCCCAAGCGGAACATGTGCATCATCAGCGACCGCAGACGTGGCATGAGCATCGCCGCTATGAAGCTGATGGAATTGCTGTAGCTTTCCTGTCATCCGATAATTGGTCCTTTAACTGTTAATGAACTTCTGAGCTATATTGATTATAACGATATAACAAAATATCACATGAATTAATCAGGGATGCATATCCCCTTGTAATGACATTGTGAGGATTTCGTTATGAAGTGCACATTACCAGTAAATGCGAGTGCTTGTTTGAGCCGAAGGCGAGTTAGCACAAGAGCATTTACGAATCAGGTATGTGCACTGAATAGAAACCACAACACGTCATTACAGAGGGATATGCATCCCTGATTGATTCATGTGATATTTAACTTTTATACGTTGATCTCAGCGGTCATGCCAAGTATGTCTTTATTTGCATCAAGTACCGGCTTTACAACCTCTGTGATGAATTCTTCGGTCTGCTCCGGTGCGCGTCCGACAAAGTTCTTTGGCTCAAGGATGGCTTCGATCTCTTCCTTGGTCATGCCAAATGCAGGATCTGCTGCGATCAGATCAACAAGGTTATTTTCCTTGCCCTCTTTCTTTACAGTTGCGCCTGCCTGCATGGAGTATTCACGGATAAGCTCATGCAGCTCCTGACGATTGCCGCCACGTTTTACAGCATCCATCATGATATTCTCAGTTGCCATAAACGGAATCTCCTTCATGAATCTCTGATAGATAACCTTATCATATACAACCAGACCATCTACAACATTCAGATACAGGTCTAAGATACCGTCGATTGCAAGGAATGCTTCCGGAACAGATACACGTTTATTTGCGGAATCATCCAGTGTTCTCTCAAACCACTGTGTTGCTGCTGTAAATGCAGGATTTAATGCATCAGCCATAACGTAGTTTGATAAAGATGCAATTCTCTCACTTCTCATCGGATTTCTCTTATATGCCATTGCTGATGAACCGATCTGGTTCTTTTCAAATGGCTCCTCGATCTCTTTTAAGTGCTGTAACAAACGGATATCATTTGAGAACTTATGTGCACTCTGTGCGATACCGGAAAGTACATTTAACACTCTGGAATCTACCTTACGGGAATAAGTCTGTCCTGATACAGGATAGCATGCTTCAAATCCCATCTTCTCTGCGATCTTCTTATCGATCTGACGAACCTTCTCATGATCTCCGTTAAAGAGCTCTAAGAAGCTTGCCTGTGTTCCTGTTGTTCCCTTACATCCCAGGAGCTTCTGCTGACCGATCATGTAATCCAGATCAGACAGATCCAACATCAGTTCCTGAAGCCATAAGGTTGCACGCTTACCAACAGTTGTTGGCTGTGCAGGCTGGAAATGGGTAAATGCAAGTGTCGGCAGATCTTTATATTCCATAGCGAACTTGGACAGTTCGTTGATCACATTTAATAATTTCTTTCTGACAAGCTTCATAGCCTCTGTCATAACGATAACATCTGTGTTATCACCAACATAGCAGCTTGTTGCTCCCAGATGGATGATGCCGGCAGCCTTTGGGCACTGAACGCCGTATGCATATACATGGCTCATAACATCATGACGAACCATCTTCTCACGCTCTTTTGCTACATCATAATTGATGTCCTCTGCATGTGCCTTTAACTCATCAATCTGCTCCTGTGAGATAACCGGCTTGCCGTTTTCAGAAAGGCCGAGTTCATACTCCGTTTCTGCAAGGGCGATCCATAATTTTCTCCATGTCTTAAACTTCTTATCTGGAGAAAAGATATACTGCATCTCTTTACTTGCATATCTTTCTGAGAGAGGGCTCTGATATTTGTCGTACATTGTTTATACCTGCTACTAAAAACATATACAAATGTGTATATGCCAGATGATTTGCATCTAAATAGCTTTTCCTTTCCTGATTTTTTATAATTGCCACTTGATTTTCTATTAGTTAATTTATCCCTGTTCTCCACGGATATCCTGTGTTGGCGGTTCAATCGGATAGTTACCGCTGAAACATGCATCACAGTATGGAAGTCCGTTGTTAAGTTCTTTTAAACGTTCCATTCCAAGATAAGCTAATGTATCTGCCTCAATGCTGTCACGAATCTCATCTAAAGTCTTACCATAGGCAATCAACTGATCTTCGGAAGGAATATCCGTTCCAAAATAACAAGGGTGTAAAAATGGAGGAGAACTGATTCTTACATGAACTTCTTTTGCTCCTGCTTTCTTGAGCATCTTGATGATATTTGCACAGGTCGTTCCACGGACGATGGAATCATCTACCATAACAATACGCTTGCCCCGTACAACCTCTTCAATGA
>OJMP01002177.1_pt1 | contig 11124 bp, 9 predicted proteins | sample 1597311 | NCBI WGS metagenome assembly OJMP01 (sample SAMEA2452134, study PRJEB22498) | human gut metagenome | biome: human feces; feature: human gut; material: feces | place: Australia | collected 2012 | reverse complement strand
CACAAGACTGTATTCAAAAGTTATACGTCTGCCCGTCTTGTCGAAATAATACTTGCAGGCATCCAAAACTTCAGCTATGGTATATTTTCTTGCTATAGGTAAAAGTTCCCTTCTTGTATCATCATCTGAAGCGTGAAGTGACAATGCCAACGTAATCTGAGGATGCATATTTGCCAATTCCTTCATTCTTGGAACCAAGCCACAGGTTGACAACGTTATATTTCTCTGGCTTATGTTTAACCCATTTTCATCGCTTATTAATTCAAGAAACTTTGTCACATTTTCAAAATTATCAAGAGGCTCTCCACTTCCCATTAAAACAATGTTGGAAACTTTCTCTCCTATGTTCTTTTCTATTTCATATATCTGTTCTAACAATTCAGAAGGTCTTAAGTTTCTATCCAGTCCGTTAAGAGTTGAGGCACAAAATCTACAGCCCATTCGACATCCTGATTGTGTTGAAATACATACGGAATTACCGTGATGGTATCTCATAAGTACACTTTCGATTACTGCTCCACCTTTTATTCTAAACAAATACTTTCTTGTTCCGTCAATCTTTGAAATCAACACCCTTACAGGCTCTAATGTGACAATTTCAAACTGCTCATCTAATGTTTCTCTTAGGTTTTTTGAAATATTAGTCATTTCATCAAAAGACTGAACCTTTTCAATATGTATCCATTTATATATTTGTCCTGCCCTAAAAGGCTTTTCGCCCATATTAGCTAATTCCTGTTTTAATTCATCTAAATTATATGATTTAATATCCTTCTTTTCTGTCATAACCATAACCTTTATTCTCTTATAAATAATGACACGAAAAATCCATCCATGCCATATTGTCCCGGATAAATCTGAAGACAACCCTTTTCACATTTAAGCTGCTCCGGCACAATTCCATTTAATGATTGTAATTTAAAAGGAAGATTGTCCTGTATCCATTTAACATTACTATCATTTTCCTGTCTGTTTACCGTGCAGGTACTATACAAAAGCTTTCCACCTTGCTTAACATATTTGCTTACCTGCTTTAGTATCTTTCTTTGTAATTCTACTAATTCATCGATCTGATTCTGTGTTACATTATACTTTATATCACTTTTATTGCCAATAACTCCAAGTCCTGAGCATGGAAGATCAGCAATAACAATATCCGCTTTCTCAATTGCTTCTTTATCTAATACTGTGGCATCACTTACTTTTGTTATTATGTTTTCATTACCTACTCTGGCAACATTTTCTTCTATAAGCCCTATCTTATACTCTGTTAAATCTCTCGCCTCAACAGTTCCTGTTCCATTAAGAAGTTCTGAAACGTGAAGACTCTTTCCTCCCGGTGCAGCACACACATCAATTATATAGTCTTTTTCTTTAGGATTTGCTGCAATTCCTACCATCATTGAGCTTTCATCCTGAACGGTAATCATTCCTGCCTTAAAAACATCAAGATTTTCTAACTTGTCATAGCCTGATATTTTAAGTGCCTTATCATAAAGTTTAGATTTTTCAACTGTTGTTCCCTGATATTCAAGACTTTTAACAATTTCTTCTACAGTTGCCTTTGATGTATTGCATCTAACAGAAGTTGCTTTCGGCTTATATAACCCTTCAAGCATCTCTTCTGTTTTTGAAATTCCATACTCTTTTGTCCATTTTTCAATTATCCACTTAGGAACAGAATAAATAACCGACAGTCTTTCTTTCTGTTCCTTTGGATATTCTATTTTTTCAATATTTCGTGCGATATTTCTTAAAACTCCATTTACAAATCCCTTAAGATTTCTAAATTTTCTTTTTTCAGCCAGCTTCACCCCTTCGTTGCAAACTGCCGAAACAGGTACATTATCCATATACTTAATTTGATAAACACCCATTCTCAAAATCTCCCTTATTACAGGTTTCATCTTATTAACCGGAGTTTTTGAAAACTGATTTATAATAAAGTCAATCTCAATTCTTCTCTCTAATGTTCCCTGAAAAAGTCTTGTAATAAAAGATCGTTGATGTTTGTCAAGGCTAACATTTTTGTCTAATGTGCTTTTTAATGCAACGTGACTTTTTTCTCCTTTATTAACCTGCAAAAGCATTTCCAAAACTATATTTCTTAAATTTACCTGATTTACCGGCTTACTAGTCGTCATTTCTTCCTCCAAAAAGAATTCCCAATCTTAATAACTGTAAAATCGATGAAGCTGCTGCTGCAACATAAGTTAAAGCTGCTGCTCCCAAAACTTTTTTAGTATACTTTAATTCAGTATTTCCAAATATTCCTGTGCTTTCCAAAACTCTAATTGCTCTTCCTGATGCATTAAATTCTACAGGCAATGTTACTAACTGGAACAATACTGCCAATGAAAAAGCAATAATACCAAGGTCAAGCAATGTCTGTCCTGTCCCATTACCATAAAATAATATTCCTACAATAATCAAAATCCATGATAATCTTGAGCCCCAGTTTGCAAAAGGAACAAGGGCGTTTCTAACACTTATAGGTGCATATCCTTTTGCATGCTGCATTGCGTGACCGCATTCGTGAGCCGCAACACCAATTGCCGCAACATTAGTCTGATTATATGTTGCATCTGAAAGGCTTAAAACCTTGTTTGAAGGATTATAGTTATCTGTTAAATCTCCACCTATATGCTGAATTGTAACATCATAAATACCCTGTGATTCAAGAATCATCTTAGCCGCCTGGGCACCTGTTAATCCTGAATTACTTCTGTATTTAGAATATTTTCTAAAAGTAGAATTTACATGGGCTGATGCAGCCATGCAAATAACCATACCGATTACAATAAGTACATAGGTTGGATCAAAATAATATCCGTAAAGCATAATATCGTCTCCTTTCTTTTTTACATATGTGGGAAAATTCCCATAACAAACACGTTACTTTTTTTATTTTGCTCCGCCGCCTATTGTAAAACAAAAATCAAAACTCGCCTTACGGCTCAAACAGTTGATTTTTGCTTTACGCTATGCTCGCAAAATTGCAAAAAGTTGCCTATTGTTTGTTTTATGGAAATTTTCCCACATATAAATAACGAAATAATTGTTTTTATGTCGAATGCTGCTCGTGTATTTTTTACGGTTACTTCATTCTTTAACTACTATTTCGTTTATATGATAGATGAAAACTATATTAGCAAGTGCTCTGAAGCCGTCGGTCCTTAGAAGGTAGGGTAGCGAAGCTACCATAGCTTCTTAGTACAACTACTAGCTGAGAGTAGCGGTAGCGTGCTTTCGATAATTATTTTTCGCACGGAGTTTTCTGAATTTTTTGGTAAATATAATTGTATAAATTAGGGGGATATGGTATTATAAGGATAGGTAAACATTCGTTTGGTTTTTAAAGCTAAACGATACGGAAAGGTGGTTTTGTCGATGGTAAAAAAACGCAGACTTGACATTATTATTTTAATTGTACTTATTGTAATTGCCATTGGCAGTTGGATAGCAGTAACGGTATTATTTGATGTTAACGGAGACTATGTTGAAGTCATTGTGGACAATCACGTTCAGAAGGTTATTTCCCTTAATGATGACGGCGAATATCAGGTTGATGATGGTGAATATAGTAATATTATTACTATAAAGAACAGAGAAGTATACATGAAAAGCTCCGACTGTCCTGATCAGATTTGTGTTAAACAGGGTAAGATTAAGAAACAGGGCGAGTCGATTATCTGTCTGCCGCATAAGTTGGTAATCAGAATTGCGTCAGAGGAATATCCTGAAGTTGATTCTAATGTAGACTAACGTTATTGGAAAATGACAAGGGAAAGGATTAATAAGAATTAATGGTAAGTAAGAAGATTTCATTAATGGCTTTATTTACGGCTTTTGCAGTGATTCTAAGTTATATTGAAACTTTTATTCCTACAGTCGGCATTCCTGGAGCGAAACTTGGTCTGGCTAATTTTGCGGTTATAATGGTTATGTATGCTGTTGGAAACAAAGAAGCTTTTTTTATTAATGTTATACGAATTATAATAATAGGATTATTTTTCGGTAATATGTTTAGCATTTGTTACAGTATTGCCGGGGCTTTGGTAAGCTTTATAGGTATGGTCTTGTTAAAAAGTACAAAGAGAATTTCTATGATTACAGTAGCTATTATAGGTGGTGTTCTACATAATGTAGGACAGATTATAATAGCTTCTGTTATTTTGAAAAATGTAGGTATTTTTACTTATGTACCTATACTTATGATTGCGGGAATAATTACAGGGACAGTTATTGGAATTCTGTCCAATATTCTTTATAAAAGAACAAGAGAGTATATTAAACTATAGACAACATGGTTTTACAAGGAGATTTTTATTATGATATCCTATATATCAGGAGTAGTTGAAGAGATTGAAAAAGATAAAGTTGTAGTAGATAATAATGGTATAGGTTATGGAATATTTGCTTCCCAGTCTACATTAGAGCAGATTGGAATTGGTGAGCAGGTTAAAATTTATACATATTTTAGTGTTAGGGAGGATGCACTGCAATTGTACGGTTTCCTTTCTAGGCAGGAATTACAATTATTTAAGCTGCTGATAGGAGTAAGTGGTGTAGGTCCAAAAGGTGGACTTGCAATATTGTCAACTTGTCCGGGAGACAGCTTGTCAATGGCTGTTTTGGCAGATGATGCCAAAGCTATTTCAAAGGCACCCGGAATTGGAGCAAAGACAGCTCAAAAGATTATTATCGAATTAAAAGATAAGATTGATATAGAAGATATGATTGCAGGAGAGACAATTAGCAAACCTATGACTAATGCAAGTGGTGTTGTTGGAGATGCCGTTGAAGCACTTACTGCACTGGGTTATTCCCAGACTATGGCGTATCAGGCAATTAAATCAATCGAAAATGTTGACGGAATGGATGTTGAGGAAATTTTAAAGAAAGCTTTAAAAAATATATTTTAGGATAGTATTATGGCAAAAAGAATTATACAGACAGATTTGGCAGGAGAAGATATTGTTATTGAGAAAGGTTTAAGACCCGAATCATTAGATCAATATGTAGGTCAGAGCAAAGCAAAAAATAATTTGAAAATATTTATAGAGGCGGCAAAATCAAGAAATGAGCCACTTGATCATGTTTTGTTTTATGGTCCACCGGGGCTTGGTAAAACAACACTTGCAACGATTATTGCTCATGAAATGGGAGTTCATATTAAAGTGACTTCAGGCCCTGCAATTGAAAAACCGGGAGAAATGGCAGCAATATTAAATAATCTTGCAGAGAATGATATTTTATTCATTGATGAAATTCATCGTTTAAACAGACAGGTTGAAGAAGTCCTGTATCCTGCAATGGAAGATTATTCCATTGATATTATGATTGGAAAAGGTCAGGGGGCAAGAAGTATCAGACTTGATTTGCCTAAATTTACTTTAGTAGGGGCAACTACAAGAGCCGGACTTCTTACAGCACCTTTAAGGGATAGATTTGGTGTAATTAATAAACTTGAATTTTATACAGTTGACGAACTTAAGCAGATTATTATAAGGTCAGCAGGATTACTTAATGTAGAAATTGACGAGAAAGGTGCTACAGAACTTGCACGCCGTTCTAGAGGAACACCGCGACTTGCCAACAGACTGTTAAAGCGTGTAAGAGATTTTGCACAGGTTAAATATGATGGTGTCATAACTGAAGATGTGGCAAATCTGGCTTTAGACCTTTTAGAAGTGGATAAGTTAGGACTTGATAAGGGCGACAGATCAATTCTTGCAACCATGATTGATAAGTTTGATGGTGGCCCTGTAGGTCTTGATACATTGGCTGCAGCCCTTGGAGAAGATTCCGGAACATTGGAAGATGTTTATGAACCATATCTTATTCAGAATGGACTTTTACAGCGTACACCAAGAGGAAGAATTGCAACAAGACTTGCATATGAACATTTGGGAGTTCCCTTTCTAGAAGATTAATTTACTCCTAAATTTACATTTTATATGTTTTGTGATAGAATACGTGGTAGTTTAACCAAGGACAAGGAGAGAATTATGTCATCAAAGAATTACATAGACGTTATAATAGATGGAAAGATTTACAATATTGGCGGTTTTGAAAGCGAAGCTTATCTTCAGAAAGTAGCATCATACATTAACAATATGATTGCTGAGTTTAAGCAGAACGAGAATTACAGAGTTCAAAAAGTTGATATGCAGAGGATTCTTCTTGAAATCAACATTGCAAATGATTATTTTAAAGCAAAGAAGCAGGCTGATTTACTTCAGAATGATATTGAATTGAAAGAGAAGGAAGTGTATGATTTAAAACACGAACTTATTGTTTCAGACTCAAAAGCTGAGACAGCAACAAAAGAATTAAATGAAGCCTTAGAAAAGATTGAATCATTAGAAAAAGAAATCATTAAATTACAGACAGAATTAGAAAAATAATAACTTGAAAGAAACGGTCAGGTTTTGCCTGATCGTTTAGTGTTTAATATGTACAGCCATAGAAAAACGTAAGTGGAGGATTTATGAAAGTTGAACTTTTAGCCCCTGGCGGTTCCTTTGAAAGTGTTATAGCAGCATATAATGCAGGTGCTGATGCTGTTTATACAGGAGGATTAATGTTTGGAGCCAGAGCCGGAGCCAATAATCTTACAACTGAAGAATTAATTGAAGCCTTAGAATATGCACATGTTCACGACAGAAAGCTATATCTTACAGTAAATACCTTGCTTAAAGATAAGGAGATAGAGACGGAATTATATGATTACCTGCTTCCCCTTTATGAAAATGGCTTAGATGCAGTTATTGTGCAGGATATTGGAGTTTTCAAATTTATAAGAGATAATTTTCCACTAATGCATATACATGCAAGTACCCAGATGACAATATTTGGAAAAGATACAGTTGCATTTCTTAAAGATTTAGGTGCTTCACGAATTGTAACTCCAAGAGAGCTTTCTTTAAAAGAGATAGAAGACATAAAGAATGACATTAGGCTTAAGGATATGGAGATAGAAAGCTTTGTACACGGTGCATTGTGTTATTGCTATTCAGGTCAGTGTTTTATGAGTAGCTACATTGGAGGAAGAAGTGGTAACAGAGGAAGATGCGCCCAGCCTTGTAGAATGGAATATGATGTATTAAAAGATGGCAAAGTATTAAATCCCGGAAATAACAAATATGTTTTAAGTCCAAAAGACATTTGCACATTAAAGATTCTTCCCGAAATCATTAAATCAGGTGTATACTCCTTAAAGATTGAAGGACGAATGAAGAAGACTGAATATATTACAGGTGTTGTAAGTATTTATAGAAAATATCTTGATATGTATTTAAACATACCTGATAAGTATAATGTTGATGAAAATGATATAAAAAAACTTGCTGATTTATTTAACAGAAATGGTTTTAATGAAAGTTATTATAAGCAACATAACGGCAGAAATATGATTTCATTAAAGAAACCAGAGTTTAGAAAAGAAAATAGAGAATTTAATCAGTATTTAAAAGAGAAATATATAGGTTTCACCTTAAAAAAGAATCTTAATATTAAAGTAACTTTTATAAAAGAGCAGCCATTTACAATTTCAACAATGATTAATGGGACTGAAATAATTTATGAAGGAAATCCTGTATCAAAAGCTTTAAATAAGCCTATTGACAAAGAAACTTTATTAAAGCAAATGAAAAAAACAGGTAACAGTGACTTTGATTTTACTAATATTGAGATTATCTGTGATGAAGATGGATTTTTACCAATAGGTGCAATTAATCAGGCGAGAAGAGATTTTCTTGAAAAGGTAAGACAATATTTAATATCACAGTACACAAGAAAGAGTGTAGAAGATTCAAACATTCAAAGTGATAAGAGTAATACCAATAATAAGTATATTGTTGATTTATGCAATAAAAATACAACAAAATCCGTTAATATTAATGTACTTGTAAGTACAAACGAGCAGTTTAAAGTTTCAATGAACAAGGATTTCGTTAAAAGAATATATGTTGAAAGCTCTGACTTTTCAGAAAATAAAATTCTTGAAATAATCGAAGAAGGACATAAGGCTGACAAAGAAATATATATTGCAATGCCTTATGTTTACAGAATGGCTGACAAGAATAATTTTCACAGAAATTATGTGAAAATCATTGAAAAAGCAGATGGATCTCTTATAAGAAGTTTTGAGGAATATCTGGATTTAAGAAAAATAAATATGGCAAAAAATTGCATTTTTGATTATAATGTGTATACTTACAATAAGATAGCCAAAGATTTTTATCTGAATTTTGGTGGTGTACAGACAACAGTTCCTTTGGAACTAAATTATAAAGAAATTGAATTTAGAGGCTTGGCAGGAGATGAAATGATTGTTTATGGATATATGCCGGCAATGATTTCAGCAGGTTGTGGTTTAAAAACCTGCAATAGTTGTAAATCAGATAATAGTACTTATGAAGTTGTTGATAAACATCGAAACAGTTTTGTAACAAAGTGTGTATGTAGGTATTGCTATAATGTAATGTATAATTGTAAGCCATTATCCCTTTTTAAGTTTTCAAAGGAAATTATTTCCATGGCACCTGATTCAGTAAGACTTTCATTTACAACAGAAAGCGGAAATATTACTGAACAGATATTAAATAAGGCACAACAGGCTTTTATATACGAAAAAAATATACAGGAAGATGATCAATCTACAAGAGGACACTTTAAACGTGGGGTTCTTTAGAAAAAATTGGAGACTGATATGGATACTTTTATTGTTATTGTAACTAAATATTTATTTATTTTGCTTATGTTGTTTTATACATGGGAGTCTTTTAGCGCGCTTATTCATACTAAGCGCTATCAGGCGGCAGGTATATTTCAACGTCAGAATGCGATTATTTTTGTGACCTATATTCTGGGTATAGTTACTATTTTTATGAACCAGAAAGATACAACAGATGTTAATGTTATTATTTTAGGTGGGTTGCAAATGTGCTTTTTAATAGTGGTTTTAGGCATATTCCCTATTATTTATCCTAACATTAACAAAGGCATACTAAGTAATATGTGTATGCTTTTGACTATCGGTTTTATTATTCTGGCAAGACTTAGTTTTGAAAAAAGCGTAAAACAGTTTATTATTGTAGCTGTTGTAACCATGCTCTCATTAATTGTACCGTATTTAATGAGCAGGTTTAATATGTGGAAATCCTTAACATGGATTTATTGCTTTGTAGGTCTTGGTCTGTTAGTTGCGGTTCTTGTAGTGGGAACCCTTTCAAGAGGAGCTAAACTTTATATTAAGATTAGCGGATTCACTTTCCAACCATCAGAATTTGTAAAAATAATATTTGTATTTTTTATAGCAGGAATGCTAAGTAAGTCAGCAGAATTTGGCCACTTAGTTTTATCGGCTGTTCTTGCAGGACTTTATGTTATTGTTCTTGTGATTTCAACAGACCTTGGTAGTGCATTAATATTCTTTATGATGTATCTGTTTATGGTATATGTTGGAACAAAGAAGGTTCGATACCTTTTTATCGGAATAGCAGGTATATCGACGGCTTCGGTGATAGCATACAAGCTATTTTCCCATGTTCAGGTCAGAGTGCTTGTATGGAAAAATCCTTTTGCTGCCGATATTATAAATAATTCAGGATATCAGGTTTCACAGTCACTTTTTGCTTTGGGAAGTGGTGGCTTAATGGGAACCGGACTTTATCAGGGATATCCTAACAAGATACCAATTGTTGATAATGACTTTGTTTTTTCAGCTATTGGAGAAGAATTTGGAGCAATATTCGGAATACTTCTGATTCTTGTATGTTTAAGCTGTTTTATTTCATTCTTAAATACGGCAATGGAACAGAACAGTATGTTTAACAGACTGGTTTGCGTAGGCTTAGGTGTAGGCTATGCAATACAGATTATTTTGACTGTAGGTGGTGCAATTAACATGATTCCGTCTACAGGCGTAACTTTACCACTTATAAGTAGTGGTGGTAGTTCAATTTTAAGTACATTAATTGTCTTTGCAATTATACAGGGACTTGCAATTGTAGGTACGGCTAACATGAATTCAGTTAGAAGAAAAGTACCAACGGAGGGAACAGGAAATGTCACGACGAGAACAACATCAAATGTCAAAGGACTCCGCAAGACGCAGGAGATACAAGTCGGAACAAAAAGAAAGACGAAAATTAAATAGACAGGCAATGGTTACTTCAGTAATATTTTGCATAATTTTTGTATTTATGGCAGGATTTTACTTAAACTTTATTGTAAATAAAAGTCAGGATATTATAAAAGATACTCATAATGAAAGAGTTGCCGAAAAAGCGAAAACCATTATAAGAGGAACTATTTATGCTGAAGGCGGTGAAAAACTTGCCTACACAGACACAAACTCAACAGAAGAAGATTTAAGTGATGACACAAGAAAATATCCTTATGGTAAAACTTTTGCTCAGGTAATTGGCTATTCAACAAAGGGCTTTACAGGACTTGAACAGAGATGTAACTCAGATCTTTCAACTGAAGGAACTACTGAGATAGAAAAGATTGCCAATGATTTTTCGAATACAACAGTAAGTGGCTGTAACGTATATACAACTTTAAATGTTAAGTTGCAGAAGAAAGCTTATGAGTCAATCGGTTCAGATAAAGGTGCTGTTTTTATAATGGATCCTTCAACTGGAGCTGTTTTAACTACTGCTTCAAAACCTTCATTTAATCCTGAAAAGTTAGACAAGATATGGGATGATATTTCAACGGATAATGAAAATTCACCATTGCTTAACAGAGCAACTTTAGGTTTGTATACACCAGGCTCAACATTTAAGATTGTCACAACACTTGCTTATATGAACCAGCATAAGAATGATTACAATAATTTCTCATATTATTGTCAGGGACGTGCGCTTTTCCATAATTTTAAGATTAACTGTTTTGACGGTCATGCTCACGGCAGTGAAGATTTGGAACACGCATTTGCAAACTCATGTAACAGTGCTTTTTCAACAATGGGTGATGAACTTAATCTTAAGAAATATATAAAGACTGTTAATGGATTATTGTTTAATGAAATTATTCCTTTTGATAACTTTAATACAAGGGATTCAAACTATTGCAAAAAGAGTCGTTTTGTCTTGAATGAAAATTCAACTC
>OJMP01002175.1_pt1 | contig 11132 bp, 10 predicted proteins | sample 1597311 | NCBI WGS metagenome assembly OJMP01 (sample SAMEA2452134, study PRJEB22498) | human gut metagenome | biome: human feces; feature: human gut; material: feces | place: Australia | collected 2012 | reverse complement strand
GACGCAAAAGAGTTTGGTAAGAGACTTCACGATGTTCGCACTTCCCGTGGCATTAAGTATTGTTTCAAACAATAAGACACTGTACAGAATTGAACAGCTTGAACGCAAAGTAGAAAAACACAACAGTGTTGTTGAACGAGTGGCTATTGCGGAAAATACACTTAAATCTCAGCAGCACCAAATTGATGAACTGAAGGGGGATGTGTAAAATGATTAACTGGAAAGTACGAATGAGAAATCCTATGTTTTGGGCACAGATATTGCTGTCTGTAATTATGCCGATACTGGCATATCTCGGACTTACAGCCGAGGATTTAAGCTCGTGGTCGGTATTGGGGGAAGTACTTATAAAGGCGGTTTCAAGCCCGTACATTTTGAGCCTTGTAATTGTCAGTGTATATAACGCAATTACAGATCCTACAACAACAGGATTTACAGACAGCAAACGTGCATTGACATACGATACACCTAACAGTGACAAGGAGTAAGAGATGACTGCAATAGATAAATTGATTCAGACCGCTGATAATGAAGTCGGCTATTTGGAAAAGTCAAGTAATTCACAGCTTGATGATAAAACAGCGAATGCCGGTATGAACAATTATACTAAGTATTGGCTTGATATAAAAAATGAATATCAAGGACAGCCGTGGTGTGCGGTATTTGTTACATGGTGTTTCACCAAGACTTTCGGAGTGGATAAGGCACATCAATTACTTAAACATTATCCGTATGTATATTGCCCGACAATGTCGGAACTTTTTAAATTGTACGCAAATCCGAAAAGGGGCGATATTGTTATATTTAATCATAACGGGGTATTTACGCATACGGGAATTGTAACCAGCGTGGACGGAGATTATTTCGCTACTGTTGAAGGAAATACGTCAGCCGGAAGTACGGTTGTTGCAAACGGTGGCGGTGTCTGCAGAAAAGGATATTATATAAGCAATCTTGCGGGAACAAAGTTCTGCAGACCGGATTATGAAACGGCAGAAAGCGAGGAAGAAATTATGAGTAAGGAATATACGGAGTTGAAAGCAGAAATAGCAAAATTGCAGGCTGATGTAAATAAACAGAACAGTAAAATGATTTACAATTATGTTGATGACAATATGCCTGAATGGGCAAGACCTACCGTTCAGAAAATGATGGATAAGGGATTTCTTAAAGGTGACGAAAACGGCTGTCTGAGCTTGACCGATGAACTTCTGAGAGTCTTTGTTATAAATGACAGAGCAGGAGTATATGAAAACAGATGGGATGGTAAAAGTGAATAGTTGAGTTTATGCCCGTTAGAGATTGATTTTCTTAACGGGCATTATTTTTATTATTTGAGAACCACAATATATAAATAACAGAGGTGATTGCAATGAATGAAGAGAAAAATGTACCTATAACACTCGGAGAAAAATATATGCTTACCATAAGAGAAGCAAGTATATATTTCAATATCGGAGTCAAAAAAATCCGCAGACTGGCGGAAGATAATCTCGGAGTATTCTCTATTTACAGTGGCAACAGATATTTAATAATACGTCCTAAATTTGAGGAACATCTCTGCCGAATTTCTACGATATAAATTGATTTTATTTGCCGTAAGTAGTTGACTTTATGAGCTTTTAGAGTGATATATAGTGCAAGCTTAATAAAGCTTATAATCAAACTAAAAGTGAAAATTAAAGAACAGAAAGGAAGAAATTTTATGCAGAGAGCAACAGCAGAGAAAAAGGATTTATTAAATCTGTCAGAAACGATTGAATATTTCAACCTCAGCCAAAGAAAGTTTCATTCTCTTATCAGAGAAAAAACGGTTCATGATTTTATCGTTTTCTATGGCAGTCGAAGATTGATTATCAGAACGGCATTTGAGAGGTATATCTTAAAACATCCGGAACTTAGGAGGTGCAGATAATGGGGATCAGAGGAAGAATAAGACGCGATTCAAAACATAGAGTTTTGAGAGCGGGAGAGTCAATGAGAGCAGACGGAAAATATCAGTTTAAGTATCATATAGCAGGCAAACCGCATTTTGTGTACAGTTGGAAACTTGAACCTACGGACAAATTACCTGCAGGAAAGAAACCGTGTCTTTCACTGAGGGAACTTGAAAAGCAGATAGGATACGACTTGGAATCGCAGTTAGATCCGATGAAAAGAAATATAACAGTGAACGAACTTGTAGAGCGATACCTATCCACAAAAACAGGAGCAAAACACAGTACAGTTGCAAACTATAACTTTGTAAAGAATATCTTGAAAAAAGAGGAATTTAGCGAGGCGAAAATAGCAGACGTTAAAACATCGGATGCAAAACTTTTCCTTATTAAAATGCAGAGTGACGGCAAAGGTTACAGTACAGTCAAGTCGGTACGCGGAGTTCTAAGACCTGCATTTCAGATGGCTGTTGATGATGATATTTTAAATAAGAATCCATTTGAATTTCAGCTTGCCGGAGTTGTGGTGAATGATTCACATACACGAACTGCAATAACAAGAGAGCAAATGCGACAGTTTTTGAAATTCGTGCATGATGATAACTGCTATTGTAAGTATTATGAGGTGGTTTATATCCTATTCCATACAGGAATGAGAATATCGGAATTCTGCGGTTTGACACTCAAAGATATTGATTTAAAGAACCGAATTGTAAATATTGACCATCAGCTTCAGAGAACCTCAGATATGCAATATGTAATTGAATCAACGAAAACCAATGCCGGAACAAGAAAACTTCCAATTACAGAGGAAGTGGCAAAGTGTTTTCAAGCCATTATCGAGGACAGAGAACCGCAGCAAAGAGAAAAAATGATTGACGGATATGCCGGATTTTTGTTTTATGATAAAGATAACAATCCGCTCGTAGCAATGCATTGGGAACATCGTTTTAACCATATGGTCCAGCGATACAACGATATTTACCGTATACAGATACCGAATATTACGCCACACGTTTGCAGACATACCTATTGCAGTAACATGGCGAAATCAGGAATGAACCCAAAGACATTGCAGTATCTTATGGGGCATAGCGACATAGGCGTAACACTAAACACTTATACACATCTCGGTCTTGAAGATGCCGAGGACGAACTAAAACGTATGGAAGATTTGAATAATGCGAGAAATGAACTTGATAAAAATTCAAGAAGAAATTTAATAACTCAGAAGATGTTCAGGGTTATATGATAATGTTGCATAGACGGCACTCAGGCTACAGCTTGGGTGCCTGTTTTTTTGTTTGTTTTTTGTTAAAAAATGTCGGAATTGTGAATTGATATGATGTATAAATGTGGTATAATATATAATAAAAGTCTATTATTTTTTTCTGAATGAAGGTAGCGTAGATAAATGATAGAAGTAAGAGAGAACATAAGTATCGATTGAAGAAGTATTTTTATGAATAACAAAAAGGTGAGGTCAAAAGATGAATATATTTTCAGTTGGAGATGGAAAAGAATATGAATTAACTCGAGAAAATTTTATAGAAAAAACACATAAAGCGTTTCCATTTTATCAAAATCCCAGACGATATAAAACTCCATATTTTGCGATTTGCCCTGCTTGCAATAATCCAATTCAAATTATAAATTTGTTTGGTGTACAGTATCAGGAAGAAAACACTGGAAGGACTAACCTGCACGGTCGACATTATAAAAACAATGTAGATGGATTACCAAACTATTCAGAGGTAAACTATGTTAACTGTCCGTTACATAATCCAGTTGCATTTCATATGAGAGAAATTAGAAATAATAGACGGATAAATGAAGAAATTCGTAATATTGTAGAAAATAACAGAAATCAAATATGTGCAAACATTAGAGAAATAATAGGTATATTGATTAATAATAAAAGATTGAATAAAGTCATAGATGACTATATTGAAGCCAGAGACTATTGCTATACTCACACAAACAAATTTAATATTCCATACAGTATATTATATACCCGCGAAGCCATAGATATCTTTGGTCAGAAAGTAGCTGATTGTGGAATAGGAAATAGAATCCATGAAGCTATTCAGAATAATTGTAGGTATTTTCAAATTACTAATGGTCAAATACAAAAAAATATTTCTGATTATGTGACGCTAAATTTAGTAGTTGTCAATCACAGATTACGGGGAAGTAGGCAATATATGACTATAAAGATTGAGGAACAAGATCAAATTATTTTTGAAGAAGATATTGAAATGATACAGTATGCTTATTAACCAGAGTAATAAGAAGTTCTGATTTCTCTCATATATTATTTAGAATGGATTTAAAAAGATAAAATTCTTAATTCATTGAATGCATTATGGAGCATTTCAAATCAGGAATTTGGAATAGATAACAGTAAACTTTCTTTGAAATTTGTTGGATTTAAGGAAATATGACAAAATGGGGGAGGGTGGGTTTTGCAATGTATATCGTTGCTCTAAAGATGAATCTCGAGTTTACAAAGTGCTTAATATTGTAGAAAAAGCCGATGCAGGCTCAATACATAGGTTTAAGAGAGAATATGAGATCATGAGCGGACAGAATAATAGTGGTTACACACTTAATGTGTTTGATTATGATCCACAGGCTCTTATATACTCAATGGAAAAGGCGAGCATATAATTAGAAAGTTATATTGAAAAGAAAACATTATCTGATGAGGAAAAAGATGAAATTGTTATGAAGTGTGCTGAATGTATGAGATATCTGCATAATAAAGGAAAATAAGATTAAACTTGTTCTGCTTGAGGGTATTCAAAATGAAATGTTGTTCGGAACAACAAAAGGCACAGCGGCAAGAGCGATAAATGCATTTACACGGCTTTTGGTACATGAACAGATTTGTTAAAGAAAAAAGTAAACTTTCAAGAACAGCACCGACTTATTTGTGAATGTCGGTGCTATTTTTATGCTGTTTTAGAAGAAAAGTCATCAAATATGATTAGAACTCATCAATATCATTGACATTTCATCAAAAATATGATATGATATATTATATTTCTTATACTGATTTAAAGGAGATAATGTAATGGCTATCAGCTATAATAAACTTTGGAAACTTCTCATTGACAGAAATCTAAAAAAGAAGGATTTACAGCAAATGTCGGGTGTCAGTTCTGCATCCATAACAAAGCTTGGCAGAAATGAAAATGTCAATACAGATATACTTGCAAAAATATGTACTGCCTTGAAATGTGATGTTTCCGATATTATGGAAATGGTTGAAGTAAGCGATAAACAATAGGAGCTTTATATATGGCAAAACAAGTTAAATCAAAACAAAGAGTAGCCGAACGAGGAGAAGTGTTTACGGCTGAACGAGAAGTGAATGCAATGCTTGATTTGGTTAAGCAGGAAACACAGCGTATTGACTCGCGATTTTTGGAACCTGCGTGCGGAGACGGAAATTTTCTTGTTGAAATATTAAGACGGAAACTTGCTGTTGTAAAGGCTAATTACAAGAAAAATCCTGCCGACTATGAAAAATATTCCGTAATTGCGGTTACAAGTATTTACGGTGTTGATATTATGCAGGACAATGTTTTAGATTGCCGCAAACGTTTATATAAGATATGGAACAAAGAATACACAACAAATTGCAAAAATGAGGCTAATGATGAGTGCAGAGATTCTGTCAAGTACATTTTGGAGAGAAACATACTTTGTGGAAATGCTCTAAGCTTAATGCAAGTGGACGAAAACGGAAAAGATACGGATAAGCCGATAATTTTTTCGGAGTGGTCGCTTGTTATGGGAAACAGTATTAAAAGGCGTGACTTTAGACTCGATGTTCTTTTGAATGAACACGAAGAAATCAACTTACAATATAGCTTATTTGATGATGCAACCAATTCTGATTACTGGGAAACAGACCTAGTAACAAAGGAAACAATCCCTGCACCGACAATGGAATATCCGTTAACAGATTACAGGAGGTTAAGACAATATGGCTGATTTATATAGTTCAACATATAATCCAGATGTGCTTTCGTGTATAGCGAACTTATCGAATGATGAAATATTTACCCCACCCAATGTTGCAAATGCTATGCTTGATATGCTTCCGCAGGAACTTTTTGAAAACCCAAACACAACATTTTTAGATCCTGCCTGTAAGTCAGGGGTGTTTCTGCGAGAAATTGCAAAAAGGCTGATTGAGGGGCTGAAAGATGTTATTCCCGACTTGCAGGAAAGATTAGACCACATCTTTCATGAACAGCTTTACGGTATTGCTATTACGGAAATTACAAGTTTACTCAGTCGAAGAAGTGTATACTGCTCGAAATACCCAAACAGTATTTATTCCGTTTCAAAGTTTGATAATATACAGGGTAATATAAGATTTAAAAATGTTAAGCATAGATGGCAAAAAGGCAAATGCGTGTTCTGTGGTGCATCTGAATCTGAATATGGCGATAAAAAACGTGAGAATTTGGAAACACACGCATATGAATTGATACATACAACAAAACTGGAGGAAATATTTAATATGAAATTTGATGTAATCATAGGAAATCCACCATATCAATTAGATACAGCGGGTGCAGGAAAACAAGCGAAACCGATATATAATTTATTTGTTGAACAGGCGAAAAAATTAAATCCTCGTTATCTTACCATGATTATACCTTCTAGATGGTTTGCTGGCGGCATGGGTTTAGATGAATTTAGAAATGCAATGATGAATGATAAACATTTATCTAAAATTACAGATTATACAAACTCAAAAGATTGTTTTCCTGGTATTAGTGTAAGTGGTGGTGTATGTTATTTTTTATGGGAACGAAATACCACACAAAATTGTGAATTCACAAACATTACAAACGATATAAAAGACACTATGACTCGTCCTTTAAATGAGTTTTCCACTTTGGTTAGATATAATAAAGCCGTTTCTATTTTGCATAAAATAAAGACTAAAAATGAAAAAAGCCTAGACACGATAATTAGTTCGCTGATGCCTTTTGGGTTATCTACAAGTTATCGTGGAGAAAAAGAAAAAAGCGAGATAAATTGTCTATCACTACATTCAAGTGATGGTATTACATTTATCAATAAAGGAGTTATTACAAAAGGTACTGAGTATATTGATAAATATAAAATCTTAGTTAGCAAAACAAGTGCTGAACATGCAGGTGAACCTGGTAAAGATGGAAAATTTAGAGTAATACCTTCATCTGTAAAAGTATTGACACCAGGTGAAGTTTGTACACACTCTTATTTTCTGATAGGTAATTATGACAATTATCAAGATGCTGAGAATACCTTGTCTTACTTAAAAACAAAATTTGTAAGATTTTTAATGTTGTTGTGTATCAGTGGTTTTGGACTCTCAAAGCTTGTGTTTGCATTTGTACCAATGCAAGACTTTTCGAAGCCTTGGACTGACAAAGAACTTTACACAAAATACGGACTAAACAACGAAGAAATAGCATTTATCGAATCTATGATAAAGCCTATGGAATTGGATGGTGAACAGTGATGAAAGAAAACGGAGACATTGTAGAGTTTTTGAAGCAAAAAGACTATGAAATGATAAACAACAATTTAGGACTCGGTTCTTTTGGAAAGACTGTATTGCTCAAAGATCCATTCATAGATGAACTCTTTGTTGCAAAAAAATATGAACCATATTTCGAAGATGCCCAAAAAGAATTTTACGAATCATTCTTGCAAGAAATTAAAATAATGTACAAATTGAATCATAAAAATGTTGTAAGAATATTCAATTACTATCCTTTTGAAAAGATGTATACAGGGTATATTATTATGGAATACATTGACGGGTGTACAATCGGTGAATATATTGACCAATATCTTCCATGGGAAGATTATTCTGCAACACCCGATGGTCTGTTCTCGCAGCTTATTGATGGTTTTGAGTATATAGAAAAACAAGGCGTTATTCATAGAGATATAAGAGAAGGAAATATTCTTGTCACAAAAGATGGAACAGTTAAGATTATAGATTTTGGATTAGGAAAGACATTTTCACCTGTCAGCACATCAGATGACAGTATGGCTGACATTATAAACCGTTCCGGGCTTGATTGCTTGCCTAATGAATATTTTGAGGGAGTATATGATTCGCAAACAGATATGTTCTACCTTGCTGAATTGTTTAATAGACATCTTGTAAAATCAAACAATGATATTTTATTTTCATATATGCCAATACTTCGAAAGATGATGGAATTGAACAAGGAAAACAGGTATACCAGTTTTTCTGAAATAAAAGAAAGCATGAATAGTAAGGATTTCTCAACGATTAAAATAAGTCAGCAAGACAAGAAAATATATCAGAATTTTACAAACGCTATTGTTAGTTGTATGTCACATTATACTGGGGCAAAATCTTTTGTTGATAATATGGACGAATTTATTGAAAAATTAAGAGCCGTAATAAGGAAAAATTGTTTTGAAGATTATATTCAAAACAATAGCGATATAGTTAGGCTTCTTGTTAAATCAGGGTATAATTACTATACAAACAGAAAAATTGAATGTGCAACTCTTGTCGATTTTGAAAAATGGTTTTCTTCACTTTCAGAGGATTCCAAAAGGCTTGTTTTTAATAATATGATTGCTAAAATAGGTTTAGTTGAAACAAAAATTGATGATGATCTCCCATTTTAATACAAAAGAAGGTGAATAACAATGGTTAATACAGACTACTTTCCTCAGCGACCTGAGGTTAAACCGATGATATATGCTTATTCAGACCTGCAATATCCTGGGTGTTTAAAAGTCGGATATACTGCTGTCGATATAGACAAACGTGTGGCTCAGCAATACCCGACAAAACGACCTGACGGCAAAGTTCCGTACAAAATAGAACTCCGCGAATCAGCGATGTATGCAGACGGAATTTCGTTTACGGATCATGATGTTCACAAAGTTTTAAAGAAAAAAGGCATAACTTCGCTTGAAGGAGAATGGTTTAAATGCACTGTTGATGATGTGAAGGCGGCCATTACTGCGGTTAGAATGCGCACAGAAAACATTGAAAACAGAACAAACACATTTAAAATGCGCCCTGAACAAGAAGATGCGGTTAATAATACTATTGCTTATTATAAATCTGCATACGAGGAAGGTTCAAACAGAACACCCAAATTTTTATGGAATGCAAAAATGCGATTTGGAAAAACTTTTGCATCATATCAGCTTGCAAAGAAAATGGGATTTAAACGTGTGCTTATTCTTACATTTAAGCCAGCAGTTCAAACTGCTTGGCGTGAGGATTTAATGACTCATGTGGACTTTGAGGGTTGGCAATTTATATGCAGACCGTCTGTTCACGGCGAACCGTCAACAGACGAACAATATAATAAAGCTGATAAAAACAGACCTATTGTATGCTTTGGTTCATTTCAGGATTTTCTTGGTGTAAATAAAGAAACAGGCGGAATTAAGGCTAATAATGAGTGGGTTCACAGCACAAACTGGGATCTCGTTATTTTTGACGAGTACCATTTTGGAGCATGGAAAGAAAATGCAAAAAAGCTTTTTGAGCAAGATGAGGATATTTATGAGGAAGATTTGACAAAATATGACCGTGGCAATGCTTATGATGAAACTTGGCTTCCGATTACAACAACATACTATTTATATCTTTCAGGAACACCGTTTAGGGCATTGAATTCTGGTGAGTTTATTGAGGAACAGATATATAACTGGACTTATTCCGATGAACAGCGTGCAAAGAATTTATGGCAAGGCGAAGATAACCCTTATCTTGCTTTACCAAGAATGGTTATGCTTACCTATAAAATCCCTGAAAGTATTCAGAAAATTGCAAAGCAAGGCGAATTTGACGAATTTGACCTTAACGTATTCTTTTCAGCCGAAGGCACGGGTGATGACGCACATTTTAAATATGAGGACTATGTTCAAAAGTGGCTTGATTTAATGCGCGGTTCATATTTGGAAACCACGGTTGATGAATTAAAGCTCGGTGCCGAAAAACCGCCTATGCCCTATTCGGACACAAGGCTTTTAAATGTATTGTCGCACACATTGTGGTTTTTGCCTAATGTTGCATCGTGCCAGGCAATGGCAAACTTAATTAGTCAAAAGCAAAACAGCTTTTATCATGATTATAAAATTAATGTTTGTGCAGGTGCTTCCGCAGGTATAGGTGTTGCCGCATTGGAACCCGTCAGGCGTTCTATGGAAAATCCGCTGAAAACAAAGACCATAACTTTATCTTGTGGAAAACTCATGACCGGTGTTACGGTTAAGCCTTGGACGGGAATATTCATGCTTTCAAATATGTCAAGCCCCGAAACGTATTTTCAAGCAGCGTTTAGGGTACAAAGTCCATGGGAGGTTACTCTTGATAACGGGAAAAGGGAAATCGTTAAGAAAGAGTGTTATGTATTTGACTTTGCATTGGACAGAGCTTTGAGGCAAATTTCTGATTACAGTTGTCGTCTCAACGTAAATGAAAGCAATCCTGAGAAAAAAGTGGGTGAGTTTATCAGCTTTCTGCCTGTGCTTGCTTATGACGGAAGTGTAATGAGAGAGGTTAATGCAGGGGAAATTCTTGACATTGCCATGGCAGGAACATCTGCAACACTGCTTGCGAAACGTTGGGAATCCGCTTTATTGGTTAATGTCGATAACGAAACCTTATCTCGTCTACTTGCAAGCGACGAAGCAATGGAAGCTCTTATGCGTATAGAAGGATTCCGCAGTCTTAACGAGGATATTACAACAATTATTAACAAGTCCGAGGCTGTTAAAAAGGCTAAACGTGATGGAAAAAAGCTTACACCTAAAGAAAAGAAAGAACTTACAGAGGATGAAAAGGAATACAAGTCAAAGCGTAAGCTGATACAAGAAAAGCTCATAAAATTTGCAACACGTGTGCCTGTATTTATGTATTTAACGGATTACAGGGAATACAGTCTTAAAGATGTTATTACGCAGTTAGAACCTAAGCTTTTCAAAAAGGTAACAGGCTTGTCTGTCAAAGACTTTGAACTGTTGGTTTCACTTAATGTGTTTAATGAAGCTCTTATGAATGATGCGGTTTATAAGTTTAAACGTTATGAAGATGCCAGTCTTACATATACGGGTATTGACAAACATCAGGGCGAAAAAGTAGGTCTTTACAGCACGGTTGTATCTCGTGAGGATTAT
>OJMP01002148.1_pt1 | contig 11266 bp, 7 predicted proteins | sample 1597311 | NCBI WGS metagenome assembly OJMP01 (sample SAMEA2452134, study PRJEB22498) | human gut metagenome | biome: human feces; feature: human gut; material: feces | place: Australia | collected 2012 | reverse complement strand
TATGCGGATAATACAACGGAGGAAGTGGAGATCAAGGTGCTTCCGTGTCCGGTTTTTGAGGATGGCAAGAAGCTTGTTATGCAGAGAGGTGCGGGAGTCTGTACCGTAAAGTCTACGCCGGAGCGGGAGGAAGCGTGTATGGTCTTCCTGAAATGGCTGACGGATCCGCAGAAAAATGTGGAGTTTGTGACCCAGCTTGGTTATATGCCGGTAAAACAGGAGTCTTTTGATGTGTACCTTCCAAAGGCACTTGAAGGGATCCAGGATCCGATGTACCGGTCTTTATATGAGGCATTTTTAAAGACGCAGGAAGAATATGAGTTCTATACTGCGCCTCAGAGACCTGATTACCTGAAGCTGGAGACCGATTTTGAGCATGATATCCGGGAAAATCTTGATATGTTCCGGAAAAGATACTTAGAAACCATCGCCGAAGATCCGGAACCGCCGGTATGGAAGGCGCTTGACCAGTTCGAGATGACGTTTAGCCAGTGATGGTTTCGAATACAGGAAGGGGGCGGTTTTTGAATATGTTTCGAAGAAAGATAAAAGACATACAGGAACATGCCAAAAACCGGGGGATCAGTCTGGAACGGCGATTGTTTCTGTACTGGCTGATTATGGTGCTTGCGGTCATGGCAGCAGTATTTGTTGTGTTGATCGTTGCCGGAGTGTTCAGCAATGACGCCAGAAAGCTTGGTGGAACGCTTTCGGTCCAGCAGAAAAACACAACCATGACGTTTAATAAGCTGATCGATACACTGAATGCACAGAATCTTGCACTTTCCGAGCAGATTACACGGGAGGTAGCAGATATCCTGGAAACAGAGGAACGGACTTTTAAAGATCTGGATAATAACCCGGAGCTGATCACCAGGATCGAGGAACGGATGTGTTTCTATCTTCAGACGATCGTCCGCTCGCGAAGCTGCAGTGGTGCGTACTTTATCCTTGATGCAACAACGAATACAGAGGCACCGGGAGCAGACCGCTCCAGAATGGGGCTGTATCTGCGGAGCGGAAATGTGGGTACGGACGGAATGGCGAATCAGTACATCACATTTTTCCGCGGAGTCGCAGATGTTGCAAGAAAAGAGAATATCCAGATGCACAATCGCTGGAATCTGGAATTTGATATTGATAATGTTCCCGGCTATGAGATCCTGATGGGCTTTGACGGGAGACGTATTTTGGATTGCTGTTATCTTTCAAACCGTGTAACACTTTCCGGAACATGGGAACAGGTAGTTCTTTTGAGTGTTCCGGTAGTCCTTGAGGGAAAGGTACGTGGAGTCTGCGGCGTAGAACTTTCGGAGCTGTTTTTTAATCTGGTATTCCCGGCAGTGGAGAGCTCTTATGGGAATATGGTTACAGTTGTTGCGCCGATCGCTGATAAGCGTCTTCTTCTGGATGGTGCGATCTCCGGAAAGACAGATGGAACGTATTTTACAACAGATGGAACGCTTCTGATCAAAAATGGGGAGCATTATAATACTTATTCGGACGGCAGCCGTACATACTTTGGAAATCATATTGTGATCCCAAAAGCTGTGGACGGAAGAAGTGATCTGACTCTTGTTACCCTTGTACCGGAGATCAGTTACCAGAGCAGTGTGGCGAAAAACAGGACATTCTGGCTTTGCGGGGGTCTTGGTTTTCTTGTTTTGATGCTTCTTGCGGCCATGTTCCTTACAAGGCGGTTTATGCTGCCTATCCAGAAGCAGATCCGTGCGCTGAAAGACCAGAAGGAACCACAGGAGAAATCTAATTCAGGTATCATTGAAATCGACGAGCTTCTTGCCTATATGTATGCGAGACAGGCGAAGCCCGACGAAGAGAGTAAAATGCCTCCGGGTATGGAAGAGCTGTTCTTTGATTTTGCAAGACGGGTCGAAACACTGACTCCGATGGAGCGGACGGTACTCCAGTATTATATTAACGGTTTCAGTGTAAATGAAATTGCGGAAAAGGAGTTTATCAGTCTCAGTACAGTAAGAAAGCACAATTCGAATATCAATCGAAAGCTTGGAGTATCAACCAGAGAAGAGCTGCTTCTTTATATTGATATGTTCCGGCGGTGTGATCTTATGGAGAAGATCGCATATTGTACCAATCCGGAGAAAAAAAGGACAGAGAGAACGGATGAGCAGCAGGCAGCGAAGACGGAGAAATCCCCGGAAAAGCTGTAACAGGAAGGAAAAGGATCGTAAAAAACAGAAAACATATTTTAAACGGGAGATGCTTTGATCAGAAGTGTTCTCCCGTTTAAATTTTATGAAAACCAGAATGGTACCATATATTGATTTATAAATGGATTATGCGCCTATATATAGTATACTCGCTGTGAGTATTTTGCTTATAACAGCAGAAGATACTTAATGGTGAGTATATATTTTTTTATGAAATCATGTAGACTATTTATAAAGAAGATTTTTGAAATGGATTTATGAAATTTCAAAAAAGCAGAGGAAAAGAAATAAAGCAGAGGAAAAGAAAACGGACACAAAATCAGGTACAAAAAGATTCCGGGAGAACATTAGAAACATAAGGAGGATGCCATGAGAAAATGGAACATATTTGGGCTGTTTGTCCTGCTGTTGACGGTGCTGACAGCCTGCAATCAGGCACAAATTGCGGAACAGGCAACAAAAAATACTCCGGTTACAACGAAGGCCGAAATGGATGCAGAAGAAGCAATTAAAGAAGCAGTTCCAGAGGCAGACACAGATTCGCTTATTGTTTCTACCACTGCAGAATTGATATCGTCCATAACGCCGGATGCCCACATTATTCTGAAATCCGGTACCTACAATTTTTCAGTATTGACGGAGGCGGAGATCGCAGGGGCTGGCGCTTATGTGGATCCGGATCTGCTAAAGCAGGGCGAGTTTTTTGTTTACAATGCTCCTGGATTGATTCTGGAGGCAGAAAAGAGCGGATCTGTGCGGCTGGTTACGGAGAATGGATATGCGGATGTGATGACTCTTTCGTACTGCGATGGTGCAGTGTTGAAGGGGCTGGTTCTGGGACATGAGGTTGAAAAAGGGGAATGTGATGCCAATGTCCTGAAGCTTCTTACTTCCCAGAGTGTGACTGTGGAGAATTGCAGCCTATTTGGCTGCGGCACATATGGAATCTATGGAGAGGATGCAGCGGTACTTACTGTTATAGGAACAGAGATTTATGAATGTACCAACGGTATTTTGAATCTGTCTGAGACTTCACACACAGTTTTTGAACACTGCAATTTCCATGACAATGATGGGATGTTCTTCTTATGGGGAGACACCCAGATCCAGATCCGGAATACAGAAATCTCCCAAAATCAGGGTAGTCTGCTGCAGGCGTATAACAGTCAGCTTTTTGACGCAGATTCTATTCATATAACTTTCCAGAACTGTACCTTCCGGGGCAACCGTGATATGGGAATTCCAAAGGACTGGTCCTGCGCTACCTTTGAAGCTTGTGATTTTTCATCCGGGTCAACACCGGTCTTAGCAGGAATGACGTATGAGGATCTGGTCAGGAGATACCGGGATCTGGCGATGGATCCGGATGCATTTCAGGATGCTGATGGAGCAGGGGAGCAGAATTTCCTCATGATCGCCGGAGAGATGGCGGCAGACCTGGGAGAAGATCCGGCGGATATTATGGGATATGCAATTCAGGATCTTAATGGTGATGGTGTGCCGGAGCTGGCGATCGGATTTACACCAGAATACGGAGCATATCTGTCTTCTCTGTTTACACTGGCAGAGGGGACGCCCAGGCTGGTCTTTGGGGAAGCAGGAGATGGTTATACATATCTGCAGGATGGCAGCTTCTTTTATAATGGCTGCCGCAGCGCATCGGAAAATGGAAAGGGGATCTATCAGTTTACAGATGATGGTACAGCGCTGATCTGCAGGGAATTCTATTTTTTACGGATCCTGGATGGAGATGAATCGGATGCAGCAGTCTATTATAATTCCACTGGGAGCTGGGAAATCGGGGATTCCCGGAAAACCAATATGACAGAGGAGGAATTCTGGGCGTGGGAGCCGGAATATATGTATTTGCCGATGACTCCTTTTAGTGCAGCAGACTAAGGGATAAGCACATTGATCTGTGCTGCAGATCATAAGAAAGTCTTTTACAATATTCCTTTACAACAACAGAAAACGATAAAAGAAAAGTTCTGCAGTTTATTACTGCGGGGCTTTTTTTGCTTTTTATAGGAAATTGTGTCCTGTGAAATAAAAATACATCTGGTCTGGATCGTACTGCAATAAAACAGAATGTATTTGCAGATAAAAACAATATATAGATATAATTGAAAAATAAAACACTATATATTGTATACTCACAATGAGTATATTGTGTAAAAACGCCAAAATACTCACTGCGACCATATATTTTCTGTACATAATACAGTATAAAGAAAGAAATAGACCGGCGAAACAAAGAGGGGGAAATGAGAATGAATAATCCGTATGTTACAAAAAAAACAACAAGACCGAGACCGTGGCAGGGAGCGATCCTTGGGATATGTGGTTTTTTTACAATTGTCATTGGTTCGATGGTTCCGGATTATGTTACTAAAAAAGGTGCCATTGATAACGGAGTGCTATTTGCATTGTTGCTTGGCAGTGTTACGCCGATCCTGCTGGTTATAAGAGAAATTTGGCGGTGTTATAAGGCAAAACGGATCGGCAACTGGTTTGCGTATTACCGGGAGACCAGTGTTACATTTGACAAATTATCGAAGGAGATCAGTAAAAGTGCAGTTAAGCTGATTGATGAGCTGTTAAAAATGGGATACTTGCAGAATCTCCATATCGACTATGAAAAACGGTTTGTGGAGCTGACAGCAGACCAGCGTCTTGTGAAAGCAAATGTTTATATCACCGTTACATGTCCATGCTGCGGAGGAAAAAATATGGTGATCCAGGGAAAAGCCAGCAAATGCATCTATTGTGATCAGCCTTTGCCAACGCGGTAAGTTTTGCGTGAATGTGAGGTGGTAATGATCAAGATCAAAAAGAAAGGGTGGATCATATTTATGACGTTTTCATCATGGGCAACTTTACTTGCCGGGTGCAAAAAGTGGCCAGATGATCAAAGCCCTGTAGAAATCACAACAGAAGCGCCGGTGGCGATCACCGATATACAGGAGATTTCATTCCAGGAAAGCGGAAGCATGATCCCTTTAGTTTCTTACACAACCATGACCCGGGAGAATGAAGGAACCAGAGTTCAACTGGAGCTTCAATATCAGTACGAATATGAGAAGATGATGGATGCTTCTCTGATGGATCAGGTGCAAAAGATCCTTGAAACCTATGATGTGGGAAAATGGAATGGATTCAGGGGAAATGACAGTATGGTTCTGGATGGCAGCAGTTTTTCATTTCATGTTAAGTTTACAGATGGAACATCCATTTCTGCATCCGGAAATAATGCATTTCCAAAAAATCAGAGAAAGGTCTTTTCCGAGTTGAATTCCCTGATCGATCCCGTCGTTGAGCAGTGGTATCAGGAGCAGTATCCGAAGATGATTGAGGATAACAGGATCAACGGTTTTTCATTTTATGTCTGTTCAAAGGATCAGGCGCAGAAATTTGAGTGGAGATCTGAAAAAAGAAACGATGATCCCCAAGCCGATTACCTGTATGCGGATATTGTCAATATAGACCAGTTTGAACCGATTGGTGAAGTGGAGTATTTCTTTTACGGAAAAGTCCCGAAGCTGCCGTATGAAGAATTGCAGGAGATCGTAGAAAGGTTCCACCTGGCGGAATGGAATGGGGAAACTTATCCTGCTTCATCAGAACAAGAGGAGAAAAGCTTTAGACTGCTCATTGAATACCAGTCAGGCGAATCGATCATGGCATCCGGGGATTCTCTTCCCGATGGATATGAGGCGGCGGAAGATGCGATCATCTCACTTCTCTGGGATTATATTCAGGAGAATCGTGAACAATTTGTAGTTTGGAAATAATTAAGAGGTGAGTGCTATGAAAAATATACATATCAGAAAACAGACAGGAATCCTTTTGTGCATGCTTTTTGCGCTGGCATTGAGTGCATGTACTTCAAAGAATATAACAGAGCCGGCAGAACCGGCAAAGCAGACCTTTGGTGCAGCACCGATACAGAAGTCAGAAGAAGCGGAAGCTGTGATGGAATCCCAGTCAGAAGAAATCGCAGAAGAAAACCGGTTTTGCGGACAATGGATACTTGCTGGTTATGAATATGGGGAACGTGAGAATGCAGGGGATACGCCGATTAGAACTCCATATTATTTAGCAGGGGATGAAGGCGAGGAATCTAAGATCCACATTTATTCAGAAGGTGACCAGCTATATGCAGATTATTATCATTGCCAAAATGAAGGAACAACAACGATCAATGGTATGGCATTTGAGGAAGAAACAACGACCACAGAGGATCAGCCGGCGGCCCGCTTAAAAAACAGAATGGATGAATCGGAAATACGCCGTACAGTGACTCTTTTGGAGGACAATGTGCTGCAATACCGGGAACAGTATTATGGCATGACATCGGATTATACATATAACGGAATCTATATGCGGGAAGGATCGAAGGAACTGGAACAACGTAGTGAGTATCAGTATCTGGATGTTGTTACTGTATCAACGGTGGAGGAACTGGTGGAAGCGATCCAGGACAGGACGAAGGTCATTCTAAAAGGGGGAGAATATAATTTTTCCAGTCTTGATGATACAGAAATCCAGAATCCTAAATTGGATGCGATTTCGTATTATGATGAACCGGCGGAATATACGATCAAAGATCTCCATAACTTCTGCATGGAAGCAGCAAATGGTGAAAAGGTCGTGGTCAGCACGGCATCACCCTATGGAAAAGTACTGGCTTTTGAAGGCTGCGACAATATTACGGTCCGTGGACTGACCTGTGGCCATGAGGTAGAGCCGGGATATTGTACCGGAAGTGTGATCTATTTGAGTGAGGCAAGCAATGTCATGATCGATGACTGTCATTTGTATGGAAGCGGAACTTACGGTGTGGAGGCACATAACTCAAGAGCTTTGTATGTGGAGGGAACAGAGCTGTTTGATTGTACTTACGGACTTCTTGAACTGGACAATGTAACTGCAGCAAGATTTCAGGAATGTACATTCCGGGACAGCAAGCAATATAATATGTTTTCTTTCCAGGATTGCTATAATATACTTCTTCAGGACTGTCTGATCTCCGGAAATCATTCTGATGCAGGGTATTTTCCATTTATATCGGCTCCGAATTCATATAAAGTCCTGTTTAAGAATTGTGAGTTTAAGGAGAATACCTACAGTGATTTTTTAGCTGAGACAGACAGCCTGAGTATGGAACGGATTGTATTTGAAAATTGTCTGATGGATGATGGGGAAACCGTAAATACAGTTGATGAACATTAAAAAAGGGGGATGCGATCATGAAACATACAAAAAAATTACGATCCTGCATTCAAATGACCTGCATGGGGATTTTCTTGCAGAACAGGTAGATGAAAAGCTGGTTGGTGGAGTTTCGATGCTGTCCGGTTATATTGAGAGTGTCCGTAAAGAAGAACCGAATACGTTGTATGTGATCGCAGGAGATATGTTCCGCGGTTCAGTCATCGATTCGGAATACAAAGGGCTTTCTACGATTGAGATCATGAATGCCCTGGCTCCTGATGTAGTCACTATCGGAAATCATGAGGTTGATTACGGGATCGCCCACCTTCTGTTTATCGAGAAATGTGCAAGATTTCCGATCATCAATGCGAATCTTTACATTAAGAATACGGCGACCAGATTATTTACCCCGTATAAGATCTTCCGGGTGGACGGTATGAACATCCTGTTCATCGGTGTCATTACCCAGGATGTGATCAATCAGACGAAATCGGAATCATTAGTTGGAGCGTTCGTGGATACAGCTGCTGCGGCTGCTGAAATTGGAAAGATCTGTAACGCACACAACAGTATCGATATCGATTTTACAGTTATTCTGACGCATATTGGCTTTGAGGAGGATAAGCATCTTGCAAGACAGCTGGATCCGGCCTGGGGTGTAGATCTTATTATTGGAGGACATTCCCACACATTTCTGGAGCATGCTGTGGAAGAAAACGGCGTTGTGATCGCGCAGGCTGGTACCGGTACGGACCAGATCGGCCGCTTTGATATCATTGTTGACACCGACGGAAACTGTATTGATTCATATACCTGGCGGAGCATACCGATCACAGCAGATAACTGTCCGCGAAGTCCGATGATAGAGCATGTACTGGAGCGTTTCACACAGCAGATCGACGAGAAATATAATTTCATTATTGGCCGTTTCCGCCGTGAACTGACACATCCGGAGCGGACGCAGGAAACAGAGCTTGGAAACCTGTTTGCAGATATTTTTACGGAAAGTCTCGGCGTGGATATCATGCTGATCGGTTCCGGCAGTATCCGGAGTGAGAAGCTTGGTCCGATTGTTACATATGCAGACCTGATCGAAGGATTCCCTTATGATGATGGTGTATATATGTTCAAGGTGACGGCAGGCCAGCTGCGAAAGATGCTGCTCTACATGGTCCGGGATGAGGCGTTTTTAGGACATACGGAGTTTTACCAGATCCCATCAAAGTTCCGTTTCTGTTATAACCGTGAGAGGGGAGAGTTTGATTCCTTTACCTATTGCGGCAAGGAACTTGGCAGAGAGATCAGTGATGATACGGTTTTTACAGTTGGAATGCAGAATTTCCATTTCCAAAATGTGGAGAAGTTCCTGAGTATATCTTACGAAACTATATCCCAGCTTCAGAAACCGCGCTGCATTGCTTCCTCCTGTCAGGATATCCTGATGGAGTATTTCAGGGAACATGAGTGGCTGGATTCAGCTGTGGATGGCCGGATGACCATAGAAGGATAAAACTATATATATGAAATAATTTGAAGCAGACACTATATCTTGTATACTAACGGTGAGTATTTTGCCAAAATTGACCTAAAAGGGATAAATATACTAACGGTGAGTATATATTTTCGTGAAAAATCTGATATATTCAAACCAGATCAAAGATTTGGATCATGAAAAGGATCATGAAAAATCCGGTGATATGGAAAGGAGAAATGAGTATGGGACTTATTAGAGCAGGAATTGGAGCAATGGGCGGAACATTGGCAGATCAGTGGAAAGAGTTTTTCTACTGTGATTCCATGGGAAAAGATGTACTGGTTACAAAGGGTCAAAAGCGAACCTCCGGTCGTTCCTCTAACACAAAAGGTAATGACAACATCATTTCCAACGGCAGTGGAATTGCTGTTGCAGATGGACAGTGTATGTTGATCGTGGAACAGGGAAAGATCGTTGAGTTCTGTGCAGAGTCTGGAGAATTTACTTATGATACTTCCACAGAGCCCAGTATTTTCAGCGGTAATTTGGGAGACAGCGTTAAGAAGACCTTCCAGGTTATTGGAAAACGTTTCGCATATGGTGGCGATACAGGAAAGGATCAGAGAGTTTATTACATTAACACAAAAGAAATGGGTGAGATCCTTTACGGTACAGCAACACCGGTTCCATTCCGCGTGATCGTAAATGAGGAGCTTGGCTATAAGCTTTCTGTAGATATCCGCTGCAACGGAAACTTTACATACCGGATTTGTGATCCGCTGCTTTTCTATACAAACGTATGTGGAAATGTGGAACAGGATTATGAGAGCTCAGAGATCGCAGGACGTTTAAAGGGCGAGCTTATGACAGCACTGCAGCCGGCACTTTCTACACTGTCTGCAAAGAAAGTCCAGTATTATGAGATTCCGGCTCATACACAGGATCTGTCTGATGCATTAAATGAAGTCCTTTCAAAGACATGGAAGGAAAAACGAGGCATTGAGGTATTTTCCTTTAATATCAATTCCTTAAGTATTCCGGAAGATCAGCGTAAGAAGATCAATGAGTGGGAAGAAAATGCAATGACCACCAATCCGACAACAGCGGCTGCCCGTCTTGTTGGAGGACAGATCGATGCGATGAAAACAGCTGCAGGAAACAGCGCCGGCGCAATGACAGGGTTTATGGGAATGGGAATGGCAATGAATGCTGGCGGAATGGGCGGCATGAATGCCCAGAACCTGTTTGCAATGGGACAGCAGCAGCCGCAGGCAGCACCGCAACCGCAGGCAGCTCCACAGCCGGCAGCGCCGGAACAGCCACAGGGTGATACATGGACCTGTTCCTGCGGAACAACGGTGCGAGGAAAATTCTGTCCGGAGTGTGGTGCATCGCGTCCGGTGGAGGACAGCTGGACCTGTTCCTGCGGTACGGTGAATAAAGGAAAGTTCTGTCAGAACTGTGGCGCAAAGAAACCGGCCGGAGCACCTTTATACCGTTGTGATAAATGCGGTTGGGAACCGGAAGATCCGGCACATCCGCCAAAATTCTGTCCGGAGTGCGGTGATCCGTTCGATGATGGAGATATTACAAACTAAAAATTACCTGACAAAAAGAAGGGAGGTTTCAAGATGGGATTTTTTGATAAAAAGTATTGTGATGTGTGTGGAGAAAAGATTGGTCTCCTTGGAAACCGAAAGTTAGAGGATGGAAATCTCTGTAAAGATTGTGCAGCAAAGCTTTCCCCGTTTTTCTCTGAGAGAAAATCTTCTACGGTGGAAGAGATCAAACAGCAGCTGGCTTATCGTGAAGAAAACCAGCGTCAGATCGCAAGCTTCCGGGCAACCCGTATCATCGGTGATCGGATGAAGGTGATGGTTGATGAACTTGGAAAACGTTTTGTTGTCACCTCTTCCAGCGATATTTTAAAGGCGAATCCGGATATCATTCCTCTTTCCGATGTAATTTCCTGTAATCTGGATCTGCAGGTGGATGACACGGAACTGAAGAAGGAGGATGCCCAGGGAAAGGAAGTCAGTTATAATCCACCGAGATTCTGCTATTCCTATAACTTCTATATTGAGATTTCAGTCAAACATCCTTGGTTCAGCCAGATTCGTTTCCGCCTGAACTCGAGTGATATTGAGATTGTAGATGAGGTTACCGGTATGGGTTCCGGCATGGGAAGAATGATGGGCAGCCGCCGCCAGAGTATGGTACATCCGGAGTATAATATGGATTATCGTAAATATCAGCAGATGGCAGATGAAATCGTAGCTGTTCTGACCGGTCAGCCGACAGCAAGAGGTGTAGCGGCGAATGTGATCAACAATATGGCAGATGGTCAGGGATTCGTCAATTCCGTTGTGAACGGAATAGGCGCTGGCAT
>OJMP01002133.1_pt1 | contig 11309 bp, 9 predicted proteins | sample 1597311 | NCBI WGS metagenome assembly OJMP01 (sample SAMEA2452134, study PRJEB22498) | human gut metagenome | biome: human feces; feature: human gut; material: feces | place: Australia | collected 2012 | reverse complement strand
TGTTTGAGCGTAGCGAGTTTCTGCCCTTTAGCGAAGTGAAGGAAGCGAGTAGGAGAAAAAAGTCAGCCTTGAATTTTTCTTTGCTTCTTTCTTTTGTTTCAAGACAAAAGAAAGATGATTGTAATACAATTGTAACATGTATGACACCTCCCTGCAACGTCAAATCCCGTCCTTTGCAACTGGAAACAACATACACATATTATTTATGGAGACTATTTATTTATGCATTATCATCTTCCTCTTCGTCCTTGCCGTCTTCGATTTGATAGTCGGAGTCAGCAATGACGCAGTCAACTTCTTAAACTCCGCGGTAGGTGCCAAAGCCGCTTCGTTTAAAACCATCCTTTTCATAGCCGGCGTCGGCATATTTATTGGCGCCTCCCTATCCAATGGCATGATGGACATAGCCCGGCACGGCATCTACCAGCCCGAGCACTTCTACTTTGCCGAAATCATGTGCATCCTGTTAGCCGTCATGCTGACCGACGTAGTACTGCTGGACGTATTCAACTCCATGGGTATGCCCACCTCCACTACCGTTTCATTAGTCTTTGAACTACTTGGAGGAACCTTCGCCCTCTCACTTATCAAAGTACATAATAGCGACACCCTCGGTTTGGGCGACCTCATAAACACCGACAAAGCCCTTTCCGTCATCATGGCCATTTTCGTATCCGTCGCCATCGCCTTCTTCTTCGGAATGATCGTACAATGGCTGGCCCGTGTGATATTCACCTTCAACTATACGAAAAAGATGAAATACAGCATTGCCCTCTTCGGAGGTGTAGCCGCTACCGCCATCATCTATTTCATGCTTATCAAAGGACTGAAAGACAGCTCCTTCATGACCCCCGAAAACAAACACTGGATACAAGACAACACATTGATGTTAATCGCCGTCTTCTTCGTGTTCTTCACCGTACTGATGCAAATCCTTCACTGGATGAAAATCAACGTTTTCAAAGTAATTGTATTGATGGGCACCTTCGCCCTCGCTCTCGCTTTTGCCGGCAACGACCTTGTCAACTTCATCGGTGTTCCCCTCGCAGGCTTCTCCTCTTTTATGGACTATACCGCCAACGGAGGAGGAAATCCGAACGGCTTCCTGATGACCTCCCTGCTGGGGCCCGCCAAAACCCCGTGGTATTTCCTTATCGGAGCCGGAGCCGTTATGGTCTACGCCCTTTGTACTTCTAAAAAGGCACATGCCGTAATTAAAACATCCGTCGACCTTTCCCGTCAAGATGAAGGAGAAGAAACATTCGGAAGTACCCCGATTGCCCGTACAGTAGTCCGCATCAGCATGACACTTGCCAACGGAATCTCCCGCATTATGCCAAGTGGCAGCAAAGAATGGTTTGACTCCCGCTTCCGCAAAGACGAAGCTATCATTGCCGACGGAGCAGCTTTCGACCTTGTCCGCGCTTCTGTCAACCTGGTATTAGCGGGTCTGCTCATCGCCTTGGGAACTTCCCTGAAACTTCCTCTTTCTACCACCTACGTAACCTTCATGGTAGCTATGGGTACCTCCTTGGCCGACCGTGCCTGGGGACGTGATTCTGCTGTTTATCGTATTACTGGCGTATTAAGCGTCATCGGTGGCTGGTTCATCACTGCCGGAGCTGCCTTCACCATCTGTTTCTTCGTAGCCCTCGTACTTCATTATGGAGGAAATATCTCTATCATCGCACTCATCGGTATAGCTGTATTCATCCTGATCCGTAGCCAAGTGATGTACAAAAAACGCAAAGCGAAAGAACAAGGTAGCGAAACTCTGAAGCAACTTATGCAAGCCACAGACAGCACAGAAGCCCTGCAACTGATGCGTAAGCACACCCGTGAAGAACTTTCCAAAGTGCTGGAATATGCAGAAACTAACTTCGAACTGACCGTCACTTCTTTCCTCCACGAAAATCTTCGAGGACTGCGTCGTGCTATGGGTTCCACAAAATTTGAAAAACAGCTCATCAAACAGATGAAACGTTCCGGCACCGTAGCCATGTGCCGCCTCGACAACAACACCGTACTCGAAAAGGGACTTTATTACTATCAAGGCAACGACTTTGCCAGCGAACTGGTTTACAGTATTTCTCGTCTCTGCGAACCTTGCCTGGAACATACCGACAACAACTTCAACCCATTGGATGCCATTCAGAAAGGTGAATTCAGCGATGTTGCCGAAGATATTACATATCTGATTCAGCAATGCCGTAAGAAAATGGAAAACAACGAGTACAACAATCTGGAAGAAGAAATCCGTCGTGCCAACGACCTCAACGGACAACTTTCGCTATTGAAACGTAAGGAACTGCAACGTATCCAAAGCCAATCAGGAAGCATCCGGGTTAGCATGGTATATCTCACGATGGTTCAGGAAGCACAGAACGTAGTCACTTACACCATCAACTTAATGAAAGTAAGCCGTAAATTCCAAATGGAGACTGAAATGCCGTAAAGGCTGGAAACGATAACGTTCTTCACTGGAAAAAAACGAATGATAACTCGAAAGGAAAGGACTGTTTGATAAACCCTATTTATATAAGTGAGGGCATGTCAAACAGTCTTTTCTTTTTAGAAAGTGGTTGGATAAAAAAGCTCTGTTCTTTAGCATTTGATTTGATAAAATTGTATATTTATAGTCGGTAAGATATTTGAGACGATTTAAAATGCAATGGTATAAAAATGAAATGAATGAAATATCAATTAGAAATAACCACTTTACTGGTTCCTGTCAATGTGCATCAGTTGTTTGAAAAATGTGAATGGCCCGAACTAAACAGTTTTGACAAAGAAATGGTTGAGAACTATTTCTCTGATTTGGTAAATGGCATTCAAACCGATGAGGCTTTGGACGATTGGACGCTGACCGTTGTCCTTTATATCGGCACTTATTTGGGAGCCAGCCATATCAGTATCCGGAAACATGGAATCACTGATACGGCAACAAAAGAAAAAGTGTTGACGATCGGTATACCTCTCCCTTGCAGTAAAACCGTTCGTTGGGGAGTGAAGAAGAAAGAACGTTTTACCGGTAAAACACCGGATGAAAGCTATAGGAGGAATAACAGGCTGCTTCCCGTCTACTTTGCGAAATATGATACTATGGGAACCTATATTGAAGATAACATCCGGATAGCCCTTTTGAATTTGTTTGAAGTAGGTTTTACCTTGAAAGGATATAAAGTAAAGAAACGGTGATAGTAACTGAATCGTAATCAAACTTCCTTTTCATAGGGATTAAACTTGCTTATTCCGGCAGGAAAACATATCTTTGTTGGTAAGAAAACTATAACCGCAAGTTCTGATTATAAAACCGGAACTTTTGATTATGTAATCAGAAGTTTCAGTTATAAAACCAGAACTTGCGGTTTTAGTTTGCCCTAAGGGAAAAAGAACTTTTCTTCTAGGGGAGAACAAGTTTTCTACCTATAGCTAGGATGTTTTCTATTAGTAATCAATATTTCAAATAAACTTTAGTACTATGGCAATGTATGTAATGGAAGAAATGCCCGATATTCATGGAACGGGCGAACAAGTACTTTATCCGCGGTTTGCAATGATGGATCAGGTTTCTACCGAGGAGCTGATACGTCAGATAGCATCCAGCAGTGGTTTTAATGTCGGAGATGTGGAAGGCGTAATTACACAAATAGGTATTGAGATGGCACATCAGATGGCAGAAGGCAAGTCTGTGAAGCTGGATGGCATTGGAACATTCTCTCCTTCGTTGGCGTTATGCAAAGATAAAGAGCGTGAAAAGGCCGGAGAAGGCGAAACCCATCGTAACGCACGAAGCATTGTGGTGGGAAACGTGAACTTTCGTGTAGACAGGAAGATGATAAGGCGTATCAATGGAAGATGTCTGCTGGAAAGAGCTCCGTGGAAGTCGCAACGTTCTTCACAGAAGTATACTCCGGAGCAACGGCTTGCATTGGCTGTCAGATATTTGGAGGAACATCCTTTTTTGACAGTCTACGAATACCGGAAGCTGACAGGTCTGCTGCGCACAGCGGCTACCAATGAATTGCGCCAATGGGCGTATACGCCCGGTTCCGGTATCGGGATTGATGGCAGAGGAACACATCGGGTGTATATAAAGAAAACATAATTCATCATATTTGTATGATGATACTTTGAGATTTTGAATTAAGAGCATTGGGGGGAATTGCGGTGAGGGCGCTTTTCTTCAGGGACGTGCTTGAGTGATAACTAAAATTAATAAAAATGGGGAATTTGATTTCATTTATGAAGGAAGTAGCTGAAGGGCTTCGAAAAAGTGGGAATTATGGAACTGCTCATGTTTACAGGAGTAGCATGAATGCTATCATTGCATTTAACGGGAGCAGGAATCTGTCATTCAAGAAAGTGAATCAGGAGTTTCTTAAAAGTTTTGAAACGTATTTGCGGGAAAAGGATTGTAGTTGGAACACGGTTTCAACCTATATGCGTACATTGAGGGCGGTGTACAACCGCGCGGTTGACCGTCGTATGGCATCTTATATACCGCATCATTTCCGGTATGTTTATACAGGAACGCGTGCTGACAGAAAGCGTGCACTGGAAAAGGAGGATATGGAACGATTGATGAAAGAGCTTCCCAAACAAATTCATCAGGGAAGGGAAGAATTACAACGTACGCGCGCGTATTTTTTCTTAATGTTCATGCTTCGTGGTATGCCGTTTGTAGATCTTGCCTATCTTAAAAAGCAGGATATGGTGGGGAATGTGCTTACTTATCGTCGTAGAAAAACCGGGCGGCTTCTAACTGTGACGCTTCTGCCGGAAACTATGAAACTAATAAAAAAGTATATGAACACCGATTCTGCTTCTCCTTATCTTTTTCCCATACTGACTGGCGGAGAGAGTACCGAAGCTACCTACAGGGAATATCAGATAGCTTTGCGTAATTTTAACTATCAGCTTCTGTTGCTGAAACAAGTACTTGCATTGACTTCTGATTTAAGCTCATATACGGCTCGGCATACTTGGGCTACAATGGCATATTATTGCGAGATACATCCAGGCATTATTTCAGAGGCGATGGGACATTCATCCATTATCGTCACAGAGACTTATCTAAAACCTTTTAAGAATAAGAAAATAGATGAAGCGAATGTGACGATTCTATCTTCGCTGAAAAGGAGCTATGTTTGTGGCAAGTAGCTGATTGATAGTGCTGTTACTTTGTAGGTAACGGGAAGAAAAGACGCTGCAAATATGAGCATATTTCTTAAAACATCCAAACAAAATCGTACATTTTTTCTAATAAACTACTCAAAATAGGAATAAACACAGAAGAACACGTGGATTCTTTGTCTTAGAGCTTTGTTAACGTCTAAATTTTGCAATAGATTTCCCGCCCCTCTACTTTTTCTCATAAGCAGGGGTAAGAAGATTCGTCATATATCGTATTATTTTCTAGTATAGACTACTCTAAAAGAGCAGGCACAAGGGTTTTCCCGTTACCTACAAAGTAACGGGAAGAGGGGGAGTGAAGCGAAATAAATCATGAATTAGTACAAACAAATTTTTTATTTATTAATTGTATAACATTTAATTTACTTTTATGAGAAAATGGACGTATTTAGTCGCAACCTTGCTCATGGCAGGTACGACGGCGACATTCACGGGATGTATTGATACCGATGAACCGGAAGGCATTGCAGAACTTAGGGGAGCAAAGTCTGATTTTATCAAAGCTCAAGCTGCAGTTGAGCTTGTAGAGGCTGAATTGAGAAAAGCACAGGTTGCAGAGCAAGAGTTAGTTAATGCAGGTTTGGCACTTCAGAATAAATCTGCAGAAATTGATTTGCAGTTGCATGAACTGGATATTCAGTTGAAGCAACTCCTGATTGAAAAGGAAGAAGCTGCTACTGCACAAGCAAAAGCAGAAGCGGAAGCTGCCATTGCAAAAGCGGAAGCTGACAAAACTAAGTGGGAAAATGAAAAGGCATTGATTGTTGAGCAGTATAAGGAAAAAATGCTTCTTGCCGAAACTGCCACTGCTAAAGCACAGGAAGCTTACAAACAAGCTATGGAACAGATTGAAGCTTCCAAGTTGTTGCTGACAGATGAAGAACAATTACGTTTAAATGTTGTAGAGGCAAAAGTTGCTTATGCTAAGATAGCTATGGATAAGGCTATGTATGGATATTCAACGACAGAAGTTGAGACTGAACAAAGACTTGTATCTAAATCAACAAGTTCACAGACAAGTGTTGGCGAAGGAGCTGGAACAACAACTACTACTGGTACTGATGAAAAGTATATTACATATTATGTAATTACACAAAATCCGGATAATGCAAATAACGGATATGCAGAAGGCAGCTTGAAGAAACTTCAGGAACAGTTGGCGGACTATCCTAATTGGGTAGCTGATGGAAACATCGAGGCTAAATTGAAGAATGCTGTGGAAATCGCTGAATCCAATTTGAATATAGCACAAAAAACAGCTGATGGATATAAGGCTATTTTGGATAATGAATATACTACATTAGCTGATTGGGAAACAGAGGTTAAAAAGCTGAAGGATGAAATGGCAACATTGGATGTTCAGAAACGACAATATGAACTTAAAAAAGAAGAATTAAAAGTTGCTAATCCTAACTTAGAAAAGAACAAAACTACTGCAGAGAAAAAATTAGCCGATGCTACGGGTGCTCTTGATAAAGTTAATACTACTACTAATGTAGCTTCTGCTTATTCTAAGAAAGCAGATCAGAGCATTCTTAAAGGCTTGAATGATGCTTTTGATGGTATTTCTGGTGGAGTAGCTGGCTATAATAAATCAACAGGTGAATTCAGCTATGCAAAAACTGTACTAGTTACTAAGGCGCAAGAACAGATTGATGGCTGGAATAAACTTATTGATGCAGCTACTCAAGGGATTGATTTAGAAGATCTTGCATGGTCTAAACTTGAAGTCGTGAAAGCAGATGCTGAAGCAACAAAAGCGAATGAAACTTACGATGCTGACTATAAGGCATGGGAGAAAGCTCGCGATAAATATATTGAAGTTGAAGCTATTGATATAAATGCTTCAAAAAAAGCTGCCGAAACTGCAATAGCTGCTTATAATAAACTGGGCGATGCTGCTAGAACACAGGATGCTAATATCAGTAAATTAGCTACTGCCTTGGCTGAATACTATCAGGATGCTTTGGATAAAGAGCTTAAAAGTACAAAAGCAGAAGCAACAGAGGCTTCTACCAATACTAAAAAAGCAATTTCTGCTTGGATAATAGCTAATCCTTTGGCAAACTTCAAGTCAATTGTAGGGCTAGAATTAAATTTAATAGAATGGACAGCCGGTGCTGTGACAAAAGCTAATAAAATAGAACAAGCTAATGCAAACAAGCTTCTTGAACTTGGAGCATCTGCTGGTGATGTTCCATATGACTCATGGAAAAAAGCTTCAACAAAAGTGTTTGGTGATAACTTTAATCGTGATAATGAACCTAGAAGGGTTGCTGTGTCAGCTGATATGGTTCTTAAGGAAGTTGATGGCAATAGACTGGCAACAGAATTGCAAAATGGTGACTATGGAACTCTTGGTATCTCTATTTATGCTACGGCAGAAGCTGCACGTCTGACAGCTGTGATAAATCAGGCTGATACCTATAAAGCTTTGAAAGCAGAGTTTACTGCTCAAAAAGCTAAAGAACAAACTACGCTGGATAAGAAAAAAACAGAATTGGCTGCAAATGTAACGAAAGCAGAGACTGCTTTGGCTGATGCTAAAACTGCTTATGATAAAGTATTTAAGGAAGTAGAGGCAAATATTAAGAAAGTTAGTGAGGATTATGACTATAAAGATGCTATAAAAGATAAGATTGAATCTACAATTTCTGAATATATTGCTAGCCTTGATGAGTTGGGCGATGATTATAAAGATATGACTTTGGAGGAAATCAAAGAAGCTATTAATGCTGAATATTTAAAAGCTGTTACTGGCCTTCTTGATAAAAAAGCAGCTTTGGCTACTGCTGAAAGAAATTTAGAAAAGTTGGCCGAAGGTACTTATACTGATAATGATTATATCAAGGATACATTTGCAAATATCCAGGAAAAGATCAAAGTAAAACAGGCTGAATATGATGCTGCCAAGGCAGACTATGATGCTGCAAGCGCTCAATTGAAAGCACTTCTTGCTATCTTCTTGAAATAATTCCCTAACTACGTAAAAGTAACAAGATGATAAAAAAACTATGCACATTACTTTTGCTGACCTGTATGACAGCTGCGCCTTCAATGGCGCAGCATTACAGCAGCAGTGATGATGCGTCGTTTGCCCCGAAGAAAGGACAGTGGCAGGTTTCAGTCCTGCTTGGTAGCGGAAAGTTCTTTAACGAGAACACTTCTTATCTGCTTCCCAAGTTCTCCAATGACGGAGGAGTAGTCGGACTTCCCAATGGAGGGAAGGATAACTCCGGCGATCTGAACCGCTATCTGAACATCGGGAGTCTGAATAATAATAGTCTGGTCAATATAGCCGGAATTGAAGGTAAGTATTTTGTGTCTGACAATTGGGATGTAAATTTCCAGTTCAGCATGAACGTTAGCCTCACTCCTAAGAAAGACTATGTAGAAGGAGACAACAGTGTACCTGACATGATTATCCCTGCGCAAAGTTATATCAATGCGCAGATGACTAACAACTGGTATGTATCTGTCGGTTCCAACTACTATTTCAAGACTCGCAACGAACGTATTCATCCATATCTCGGAGGCGCACTCGGCTTCCAGATGGCACGCATTGAAACGACCGAACCATACACCGGAGACACCTACAAGGATAGTGACGACTCGGAAGAACTTCCGTCACAGGTCTATGTTTCCGGAAGTAAAGCCGGTCAGATGTACGGTTTCAAAGTAGCTGCCGTAGCAGGTATTGAGTATAGCATTGCCAAAGGTTTTGTTTTCGGTTTCGAAATGCACCCTCTGGCTTACCGCTATGACTTGATACAGATTTGCCCGAAAGGATTTGATAAATATAACGCCAGTCACCACAATATCAAAATATTTGAAATGCCTGTGGTGAAACTGGGATTCAGATTCTAAGGATGAATGATTATACAAATGTATGAATGAAAAGAGAAAGCCGTTCAGCTGATAGTGCGGACGGCTTTTCTTTTTTAAAGAAGAATGAAGAGCTTAATGAACAGATATGTGAAACTTTTATCTTTTCTTCCGGGAATATGTCTGATAGTGGCTTGCACCGGGCATCAGATAAAAGGTTACGAGATTAACGGCAGTGCACCTTTGCCCGAATTCGAAGGAAAAATGGTTTATATGAAAGATGTTTCGAGCGGGCAGCCGGTAGATAGTGCAGAAATAATCCACGGAAAGTTTGATTTTTCCGATACGGGGACTATTGTGTCGCCCGTAGTAAAAGTGCTTTCTATTCGTGCCAGCAAATCGGGACTGGAATACCGCCTCCCTGTTGTCATAGAAAATGGTAGTATCCAAGCCTATATTTCCGATGTGGTTTGCACAGGAGGAACAATGCTGAATGAACGAATGCAGGATTTTCTCATGGCTGTTGATGAATATTCTACAGCCTGCGAGAACAAGCAAACGGAACAGATAAAATCCGGATTTGCGGATTTATTGAAAAAATACATAGAAATCAATGATGACAATGCAGTAGGAGAATATATTCGGACTGCCTATCGTTCATCACTTTGATGCAATCAGATTGCTTTTAAGACTATAAACTAAATTTCCCACATAATAATATCCTCTCCAGATATTTCCTCCATATTTTTATAGAAGGGAATGTTGCATAAGAGAGACAGAAATGCGCCCTTGTGAAAGTCCATATTTCTGTATTGTTATGTTTTGAGGACGTTCCCGTATTTCCCATTCCCTTTTTCCCCCGGGAACGTCCTTTTTCAATGACCTTCTGTTGTATATTTCATATAACTTACACTGTATGGAAGAATCTAGTGGATCTGTACTATTGGTAACTTTTCATACAAAGATAGTGTTTTTTACAAATACTTTATATCTTTGCAAAACAATGGCATATGCCGGGATTTAACCATACCACTGAAAATATGAAAACAAAAACTTTATTGGGCTTCTTTCTTCTTTCTGTTATGGCTTTTTGTGTATCAGCCTGTCAAGATGATGCAGAGATTATCTTATTTAGTGGTTCCGAACTGGTTGACGAAACAGGAACTTGTACAAACACTGTTTCTTCTACAGTCTTGTATCTTAACGGATGGGAAGCGGAGAATATCGGGATAGCCAATGGAAAAGGTGGCTACTCTGCACAAAGCTCCGATGAAACAATTGTGACAGCAACAGTCATCGACAACCGATTATGGCTTAGTTCGCATGGTAAAAAAGGGAAAGTAACGGTTACCGTTACTGATAAGGATGGTAATTATGTCACCCTGCCTGTGACTGTTTCTTATGGCGTATTGACATTTATGTGCGTCGACCAACCTGAATTTCAGGTTTCCAGACCCAGTGAAGATATGTTGTCATTGGATTCGGAAAGCGAGTTGCAGGAAAAAGTAAATGTGGCAATGGCTCCTTATTCTTTTATAAATAAAGGAGATATCTGTATTTTGCGGCCGGATGATGTATATCATTTATCTGAAGAAGGAACAGGAGGGAAATTCATTTATAAGACAGAGGATGAGCAAATTCTTGTTGAAGGAACATACCAGATAGAGTGGGCTTCATTGGGTGGAAAACAGAAAAAGGCTTTTGTCTTTACATATATAGATAAAAATAATGTAGAGCAACAACACACGTTTTTTAATTTTAGTCCGTATTTAGGAACTCAAAGTTCTACAAGAGAAAGAGGACCGATTACTACGGCATGGTTGGAGGAGGTATCCGATTCACCTTATCTGGAAGGAGTTTTGCCGGCGGATAGAACAGTTGTATATTGGGTGGATACAGTGATTCCCAGTTTGTCTGCCGAGGATTTATAATCATCTGGAAGGATTTATCGGTTCACATTTGAAATGATTCTCTTCGAAATTAATTTTCTTTTTGTGGCAAATAAAAAGGCACGGGAATGAAAGATTTCCCGTGCCTTCTCTTAGTATTTGATACCTTTACGGTATTGTTATGCGTTCAAAGCCTGTTCGATATCAGCAATGATATCATCCGCATTTTCGATACCTACCGATAGGCGGATCAGGTCCGGACGTACACCGGCTTCCATCAGTTGCTCATCCGTCAACTGGCGGTGAGTATGGCTTGCCGGATGGAGCACGCAACTGCGTGCATCAGCTACGTGAGTAACGATAGCGATGAATTCCAGTGAATCCATAAACTTGATAGAC
>OJMP01002129.1_pt1 | contig 11336 bp, 7 predicted proteins | sample 1597311 | NCBI WGS metagenome assembly OJMP01 (sample SAMEA2452134, study PRJEB22498) | human gut metagenome | biome: human feces; feature: human gut; material: feces | place: Australia | collected 2012 | reverse complement strand
CGTTGTTAGCTACATAGTCCTCCACTTAGCAAGCAGGTCTTGCAGATCGCTGTCAAGGACGGCGAGGAATACTATGATGTTACAACAGGCAAAATGATAAGCTTTGAGGGCGACGAGGATTCTGCTATCGAGAGCAACGATTTCTCTGCGGCTGCAAGCTCCATTTCTGCTGACGCTATCGTTGGCGAGGACGGTCCTGACAGCGAGCCTATACCTGACGAGCCTGAGGAAAATCCTGAGCTTAAGGTAGTTCCGCCTCCAGCTCCCGTTCAGCCTGAACCTGTAGCAGTACAGCCTGCACCAGAGCCACAGCCTATACCAGAGCCACAGCCTGTTCCTGCACCGACGCCTGCAGAGGACATCCAGTCTGCTCCTGTATTCAACACAAAGCCGATGGCTCAGAGAGGTATTCCCGGCGAGATAAACGCACCTATAAGAAAGAGAAAGATCTTTATTCCGGGACACGAGGGCATTTCAGGCTCTGCACCTGCAAGCCAGCCTGTTTCTGCTTCTGTTCCGCCAGTTTCACAGCCTGCACCTGCTCCAACGCCTGTTCAGACAGCACAGCCTGCACAGCAGACAGTTTCAGCACCTGTGTACAGCCAGCCTGCTCCACAGCCTGCGGCGGAAGCTCCGAAGCCTGCGGCTAAAAAGCCATACAAGAAGGCAAACAAGGGACTTACTTCCCTTATTGATACAGTTGACGAGGCGATAAACGACACCTCGGACATAATCCTTACTGACGAGGCTGAGGAAGAGGAAAACCTCTACACAGACACTCTTATCAAGATGCTGAGGGCAAACCGCTCAAACAATCAGCTTATGAAGAGCGTTGACACAAAGCATATTTACGACAATGGTGACAGCCTTGGCAGACCTGAGGAAGCAGAGCTTTCTATGGACGCTATCAACATGAAGAAAATGGACAAGAGCCTGCTCAATTCTTCATATGATAACATCAGCACCAAGGAGACCGATCCTAAGAAGCTTCGTGAGGAAAAATACCGCAACATCAACATCAATGATATGCTCAATCCAACAGTAGGAAGCCAGATGCACAAAGAATACACTCCGGACGCTATCGAGGAATTTGTTAAAGCTAAAAAGCAGGAAAAGTCTGCCATAAAGGGTATTTGGAAGCTTCTTGGCGTTCTGTCGCTTTTGTTGATCATTTATCTTATACTGCTTTACACGGGGCTTATTTGATGACGATATAAAGTGTGGCAGAATATCCGCAACGTGGTGTAACGAAAAGAATAAGTAAACAAAACGTCGGGCAAGCGGGACGTCGCATTTCTGCAAAGCAGAAATTGCACCGTTTTCCTACAGGGTTTGTGAAACGCACCAAATTGTGCGAATAATGCAGATTGTACAGGCGACAAGACGGGACGTCGAGGGCGCCGTCCCCTACATGATAGTGCAATGCGCATTTTTGTACGGAAATAAACAGTGTTAAAAATTTAGATAACAGATTTATAAGGGGTGGGATTTCCGCCCCTTTTTTGCAATAAGGAGAAATTTTATGAAAGAATACATACTCTCTTTAGATCAGGGAACGACTTCCTCCAGAGCGGTGCTTTTTAACGCAAAGGGTGAAAAGGTTGCGAGCATACAGAAAGAATATCCGCAGATATTCCCCGGCAACGGCTGGGTGGAGCATGACCCTATGGACATACTGGAAAGTCAGCTCAGTTCTGCTCGTGAGGTCATTGCAAAGGCTGGGATAACAGCGGAGGACGTGGCGGCTATCGGCATCGCCAACCAGCGTGAAACGACGATACTTTGGGACAAGAACACCGGCAAGCCTGTTTACAACGCTATCGTTTGGCAATGCAGAAGGACTTCTGAAGACTGCGCACGAATGGAAAGTCAGGGCTTGCAGAAGTTTTTCAAGGACAAGACGGGACTTCTTATCGACCCTTATTTCTCTGCCACAAAGATAAAGTGGATACTTGAAAATGTTGAGGGCGTGAGGGAGCGTGCGGAAAAGGGAGAGATACTTTTCGGCACTGTGGATTGCTGGCTCATATGGAATCTGACAGGGGGAAGGGTACACGTTACGGACTACTCCAATGCTTCCAGAACTATGCTTTTCAACATTCACACCCTTGAATGGGACAGGGAGATACTGGGACTTTTGGGCATACCCAGCTGTATGCTCCCTGAGGTCAAAGAATGTTCGGGTGACTTGGGCGAAACTGAGGAGAACATTTTCGGAAGCAGGATAAAGATCGCAGGTTGTGCAGGAGATCAGCAGGCGGCACTTTTTGGGCAATGCTGTTTCCGTGAGGGCGATGTGAAAAACACCTATGGCACGGGCGGTTTTCTGCTTATGAACACGGGTGAAAAGCCAGTGGAAAGCCGTCATGGGCTGCTCACGACTATTGCCTGGGGCATAGGCGGAAAGGTGAATTATGCTCTGGAGGGGTCGGTATTCGTATCGGGTGCGGCGGTAAAATGGCTTCGTGACGAGCTTTGCATAATACGCACAGCGGCAGAAACCGAGGAGCTTGCAAGAAGCGTTGAGGACACGGGCGGTGTATACTTTGTGCCTGCATTCGTGGGACTTGGCGCACCATACTGGAAGCCTGAAGCCAGGGGCATGATAACAGGGCTTACAAGAGGAACAAACAGATGCCACATAGTCAGGGCAACATTGGAAGCTATGTGCTATCAGACCTATGACGTTCTCAGGGCGATGGAGGAGGACGCTGGGGCTATCGGAAGCATAAAAGCTGACGGTGGTGCGGCGAGCAACGATTTCCTTATGGAATTTCAGGCTGATATATTGGGTCATTCGGTCATAAGGCCTTATAACGTGGAATCCACCGCAACAGGTGCGGCATATCTTGCAGGGCTTGGCTGTGGGCTTTGGGGCAGTATGGAAGAGCTTGTTGGCGTTTCGGATAAGTTCAGGGAGTTTATTCCGTCTATGAGCGAGAGTAAACGCAGTGATCTGATAAGTGGTTGGAAGAAAGCGGTCGGGGCGGCTATTAGGGAATAAAGGTAAAAAAAATCGGGCGACCTTGGGTGGGTCGCCCTTTCTGTTATATATCTTTCATTTCATTAAGCACCTGGGCACATAGGAAAAGCGAACCGCATATAAGATTCACTCCGTGAGGATTCTCGCTTATTAGCTGACGTGCCATTTCAAGGGCAGGCTTTGGACTTTGCTCTGCCCTGCCGCCTGCGTTGGTTATGATGTCGGCAAGGTCAGAGGCAGTTTCGGCTCTGTCGCTGAAACCGTCAACTGTGTAGAATTTGTCTACATACGGTATGAGTTTCTTTACTGCCTCGGTGATGTTTTTATCCCTGCACATTCCCATAACGGCGTAGCATGGGCGTTTTTCACAATGCTCCAATACGCCTGCCAAGGCTGACAAGCCGTCGGGATTGTGTGCGCCGTCCAGTATCAAAAGCGGCTCACGGCTGAGTATCTGCACTCTGCCTTGGAGCTGGGCTTTTTTGATGCCCTCAAAAATTTTATCCTGGGGAATTTTCAGGGTATCGTTGATAAGGCGTATGCCGCTTATGACGCTCATGGCATTCAGCACCTGATGTGCGCCGCCCATTGTGACTTCATAGGGCTGTCCTTTGAACTCAAACTTTGAGCCGAAAACGTCACAGCTTATAAGTTTGAGCTGATTGATGTCGGGGATAACGAGCTGAGAAAGATTTTTCACCGCCTGCTCTCTGACAGTGCGGATAACTTTCATGTCGTTGCCTGCACTCAAAACGCATGGGCAGTGGGGTTTTATAATGCCTGCTTTCTGATAGGCTATTTTCTCCAAGGTGTCGCCCAGAATGGCGGTATGGTCGAAATCAACTGAGCCTATAACTGTTAGGACAGGAGTTTTTATAACGTTGGTGCTGTCTAAAAGTCCCCCAAGACCTGTTTCAAGAACGACTATATCGCAGTTTTCCTCAGCAAAATAGAGGAAAGCTATGGCGGTGGTTATTTCAAACTGAGAGAAATTCTCACGGTCGCAGTGCATATCGGTGACGGCTTTCACACGCTTTGCCATTTTCGCAAGGGCAGGCTTTGGGATATCAATGCCGTTTATTTTTATCCTGTCGGTATAGCTTATTATATAAGGCGAGGTGAAAAGACCTGTTTTTAGCCCTGCGCACTGAAAGACCTCGCTGAACATCTGTGCCATTGAGCCTTTGCCGTTCGTGCCTGCGATATGGACAAATTTAAGGCTGTCCTGAGGGTCGCCAAGGTCGGAAAGCAAGGCTTTTATTCTGGATAGGTCTTTAACGGGCTTGCCTGAATGGGAAAAGCTGTTTATAAATTCAAGTTCGTCTATGTCTTTGGTATTTTCTATCAATGTTATCCCTACATTTCGTCTATTATTTCTTTAAGCTCTCTTGCGGTGTCTATATTTACACCTGCGGTCTTTGCAAGCTCCTCTACTGTGGCTTTTTTGAGAGCCTCTTTGGTCTTATACTCGGTTATTAGCTTAGCGGCTTTTTTATCGCCTATGCCTTTGACTTTGGTTATCTCAAGTCGGTGGGCATTCTTTTTATGCTTCTGTGCCTGATAGGTTATGGCTACTCTATGGACTTCGTCCTGAATGGCGGTAACAAGATTGAACGCCGCTCTGCACTTTGCAAGGCTTATTTCTCCGCCCCCTGTGGCAACGGCTCGTGTGCGGTGCTTGGAGTCTTTCACAAGTCCGAACAATGGGCAGGTCACACCCATTCGCTCTAAGACAGGCTCAACGGCATTGACGTGGCCGTTTCCACCGTCGAGCAAGATAAGGTCGGGCATAATGGAAAAGCCCTCGTCTGTTTTCTCAAAGTAGTTTCTAAAGCGACGTTCTATGACCTCCTGCATACAGGCATAGTCATTTTGCTCTGCAACTGTTTTGATAGAAAACTTTTTATAATACTTCTTGCATGGTCTGCCGTTTTCAAAGACCACCATGCCTGCTACCATATTTGTAGAGGCGAGGTTTGATATATCGTAGCACTCGATATATTTCGGGGTCTTGGGAAGTCCCAATGCTTTGGCAAGCTCCTCAAGGGCGGTTATCTCACGACTCGTTCTGCCGACTTTTATGGAGAGATACTCGGTGGCGTTGCTTTTGGCAAGGGTGGTAAGGCGGAGAAACTGTCCTCTTTTCGGAGTAGAGATATTCACGGCATGGTCATACTTCTGGCGGAGAAATTTCTCTATTATCTCGCCGTTTGTGATATCCTCGTCAAGGAGGATATCTTTCGGTATGCTGTCTTTGGAGGAATAATACTGCATGAGAAAATCTTCACGCATTTTTACGCTGTCGTCTTTTTCTCCAAGGAAATAGGAAGCCTTATCAAAAAGTCTGCCCCCACGATACATTATAACGCTGGCACAAGCCATTTCGCCATTTTGAGCAATGGCGATTATATCAGTGTCACGAATATCGTCATTAATTATCTTCTGACTTTCAGCGGCTTTTTGTATGGCTTGGATACGGTCACGAAGCTTTGCGGCAAGCTCAAAGTCAAGCTCCTCAGCGGCTTTGTTCATTTCATCGGTGAGTCTTTCAACTGAATCTGACGAACCGTTTCGGATATAGTCCACCGCCTGACGGACGATAGAATTATACTCATCTTTGGAGAATTTTCCTGTGCAAACGCCCATACACTGCTTTATGTGCATATTAAGGCAGGGACGCTGTTTTCTGAAATCCTGCGGAAATTTTCGGGTGCAGGTAGGGAGCATAAAGACTTTATTGGCTTCGATAACGGCTTGTTTTACTGCGAACGAGCTTGTATAAGGTCCTATATACTCTGCTCCGTCATCGTATTTTTGCAATACGGCTTGCAGGCGTGGATAGTCCTCATTTGTGACCCTGATATAGCTATAGCCCTTATCGTCTTTCAGCAGGATATTATACTTCGGGGTATACTGCTTTATAAGAGAACACTCCAGCACCAGGGCTTCAAACTCAGAGTCGGTGACGATAAAGTCATAGTCATAGACGTGAGAAACCATTTTCCACACCTTTGGCAGGTGATCCTGACACTTTCTGAAATAAGATGTCACACGGTTGCGGAGATTTTTCGCCTTGCCGATATATATTATCTTTTTCATTTTGTCTTTCATTATATAACAGCCCGGTGAGGTAGTGAGCTTTGAAGTTTTATCACGCAGAAATGGCAGGCGTGGGTTGTCTTCATCTGTAATGTACATAAATTCTCCTAACTGAAACTAAAAGCAAAGGCAATACGAGTTGTCCGTATTGCCTTGCTATTATCTCTTACCAATACATAAATACAGGAGTACCTATATCTATTTTTTCATAAACGTATTTTGCTTTATCTAAAGGCATATTTATACAGCCGTGTGAGCCCCATGTGCTTGACTTATAACGCTCACCGCCAAAGTTGCCGTTCTGCCATGATGCGTCGTGAAGTCCTATGCCGATAGTGGAAACGTTATTCCAATAGTCAACATAGGAAGCGTAAGACTGTCCGTCTGCTGATCCTCTCAGAGTCTTGCCTTTTTCCTTATACCAAAGCTTATAAACACCGCCAGGGGTATTTCTTGACTTGCTTGGATAGCCTGAAACTATATCAGACTCCATTGTGAGCTTGCCGTCTTTATAATACCACAAATGCTGTGCAGTAAGGTCTACCTCGATATAAGTGTTGCCGTAATCCTTATCGGCTGTACGCCAATCCTTATTGCAGGTATACTCATAGGCTGAGTCAGGGTTTACATAGTAGACAGGCTCAGTTTCGGCAGACTCGCCCTTTTCAACAAGGTCCACGATAAGGTCGCAGGTCTTTTGCTGGTCTATCCACCAGCCGTAACAGCCCTGGCCCTCGGGAATAGTGATAGTTCCACGCTTTGTGGTCTTGAACTCTCTGTCCTTGCCATAGGTATCATACTTATCTGCAAGGTCTTCAACATATGCCATTGCCTTATCTTCATCAACTGTATAGCCAGCTTCGGCGTTATCCTCGTCAAAGGTTATCCAATCCATGATAGTATCACCCGTGAGAGTTTCGGTGGTGTAGATAAAATCGAATGTTATTTCGATATCGTTAAGGTTATTGAGCTTCTTGCAGGTCTCTTCAAGCATATCCGCTGTTATGGCAGGCTTTTTATAGCAATCTGCCTTTGAGATATCAACGTCAAAGCTACCGTCGTCAATCTGATTTTCCACATAGGAATAAAGCTCGTCTATCTTATTCTCCTCCACAGCGTCGCCCGTGGTTTCTTTTACCACAACATAGCTGTTGTCGTCGCCTTTTTTGATATAGGCGTCCTCAGGATCTTTTGTGCTTTGGGAGTCAAGCACCTTTCTTTTCAGCACCTTTTCAAGCTTAGCCTTATCGTACTTGAACTTAGATTCAAAAGTGAAATCCGTACGCTTCATGGCAGAAGAGAACCATGAATAGTGGTTTTGCTGAGTATAATACTGTGTGATAAGGTTTTGAGTATTATCGTTATAGCCTATTTCAGACAGCTTTATGGAAAATGTTGTGCCGTCTTTCTTTGTAACGGTGATGGCTTTTGGGATAACAGCCTGCTCGCTTACGAGCTTATAGGCTTCCGCCTTGGTCTTTCCGCTGACCTCGATGCCGTTTATATATGTATTTCCAAGAAATCTATCCTTATACGAATTCATGCCCCACAGATAGAAGCCACCTGCGGCGACTATCATAACGCCAACAACTGAGCATATTGCTATTGCAACAGTCTTGCCTGACGAGGACTTCTTTTTCTTCTTTTTTCCCTTCTTTGAGCCGCTCTTTGAAGTCTGCTTTGATGCAGGCTTTGCATTTTTACTGCGTGTTTCAGTTGTTTTGGGCTTTTTAGGCTTGATAGTTTCCTCGCCAAAGTCTGAAACTCCTCTTACGGGAGTGATAGGCTCGTCAAAGCCGCCGTCCTGCATTGCCATATTTTTAGCGATCATTCTTGCCATATCCTCATGGCTCATAGGGCGGTTCTGCGCCTGCGGCTTTGCCGCTTCATCGCTGTCGAGGGTAAGACCTTTCATATCAAGATCTATACCAAGCTCATTTTCCTTTCTTTCTTTATCGTTCATAATATTACCTTTCCTTATATAACCTTATTATAATATACTCGTTTCACATTTATTTTACCCTATTATACAACACTATCACCTTTTTTTCAAGGAGTATTTCCTACAATATAAAGACAATTTTATGACAATTTCTCAACAGTTTTCATACAGTTGTATAAAAATGCAGTTTTCAAAATGTTATCCTGCATATTTTTCCTGTGGCAATGAATTTTTTTTGCAAAACCTCTTGAAAAAGATCACAATAAGTATTATAATATATGTGGTAAAGGTTCGCTTGGCGAGCCGATCATTAATTTAAGAAAGAAGGATCTGTATGTTAGACATCAAGATCGAACGTACCACTACTCCAAAGGAAAAACCGGCTGACGAGACAAAGCTTGGTTTCGGTCACATTTTTACTGACCATATGTTTGTTATGAATTATGACGCAGGTCAGGGTTGGCATGACGCTAGGATCGTGCCTTACGGCGACCTTTCACTCTCCCCTGCTGCTATGTGCCTGCACTACGGTCAGGAGATATTTGAAGGCCTTAAGGCTTATCGTACTGCTGACGGCTCTGTTCAGCTTTTCAGACCTCAGGAGAACTTCAAGAGAATGAACAACTCTGCTGAGAGAATGGTAATTCCTAAGATAAACGAAGAGGATATGCTCTACGCTCTGAAAACTCTTGTTAAAATGGAGCAGGACTGGGTACCTCACACAGAGGGCGCTTCCCTTTACATCAGACCATTTATCATCGCAGTTGACCCATATGTAGGTGTTAAGCCTGCTGACCACTATCTGTTCATCATTATTCTTTCACCTTCAGGCGCTTACTATTCAACCGGTCTTAACCCTGTTAAGATCTATGTTGAGAACAAGTATGTAAGAGCCGTAAGAGGCGGTACAGGCTTTGCTAAGACAGCCGCTAACTACGCTATCTCACTTGCAGGTCAGGAAGAAGCTCACGAGCAGGATTACGAGCAGGTACTTTGGCTTGATGGTGTTGAGAGAAAGTATGTTGAGGAAGTTGGCTCAATGAACATCTTCTTCGTTATTGACGGCGAAGTTGTTACACCACAGCTTCTTGGCTCTGTTCTCCCTGGTATCACAAGAAAGTCTGCTCTTGAGATATGCAAGAAGAAGGGCTACAAGGTAAGCGAGAGAAAGATCTCTATCGAGGAGATCGCTGAGGCTTACGACAACGGCAAGCTTGACGAGGTATTCGGCACAGGTACTGCTGCTGTTATCTCACCTGTTGGTCATCTTAAGTGGGGCGACAAGGTAATGGAGATAAACAACAACAAGATCGGCCCTGTTTCACAGATGCTTTATGATACAATGACAGGCATTCAGTGGGGCAAGATTCCAGACGAGTTTGGCTGGATCGTTAAGATCGACTAATATCGTGAATAATCAATGCGGTCTGTGCTTCGGTATAGACCGCATTTTTCATAGGAGTGATAAAAATGGAGCTGCAGCAGATAATAGACAAGTCACACAGGGTAGTATTTTTCGGTGGAGCAGGGGTATCAACAGAGAGCGGCATACCTGATTTTCGGTCGGTGGACGGACTTTACAATCAGAAATATGATTATCCCCCTGAGCAGATACTCAGCCACACGTTTTTTATGAGGCACACAAAGGCATTTTATGATTTTTACCGTGACAAAATGCTTTGTCTGACGGCAAAGCCTAACAAGGCGCATTACAAGCTGGCGGAAATGGAGAGGGCAGGCATACTTTCTTCAGTTATCACGCAGAATATTGACGGACTTCACACGGCGGCAGGCAGCAAAAAGGTGCTGGAGCTTCACGGAAGCGTACACCGCAACTACTGCATGGACTGCGGAAAATTCTACACTGCGGAGGATATTTTAAACAGCACAGGCATTCCGAAATGCACCTGCGGCGGAATAATCAAGCCTGATGTTGTGCTTTATGAGGAGGGGCTTGATGATAAAACTGTGACGGAGGCGGTGAGAGAGATATCTCAGTGCGACACGCTTATTATTGCAGGCACTTCTCTGACAGTTTATCCTGCGGCAGGAATGGTGAGATATTTTCAGGGGGATAATCTTGTGCTGATAAATCGGGACAAGACTTCCATGGACGGCTCCTGCGACCTTGTTATCCATGACAAGGTGGGGGAAACGTTGGATAAGATAGTGATAAAGTAATGTTAAACAACGCAATTACAAGGTGAGATAATAAACGGGCGAACACTGTTCGCCCCTACAGATGTGGATAGCCACATTTGCAGGGGGCAGTGTTCGCCCGTGTTTTTATGCTATTTTATTCGTCCATATGCTGGGCGGTATAAAGCTTGTAATACTCGCCTTTCTTTGCGATAAGCTGGTCATGAGTGCCGCACTCGGCAATGCCTTTGTTGTCGATATACATTATCTTATCGCAGTTTTTGATAGTGGAAAGTCTATGTGCGATAATAAATGAAGTTCTGCCAACAAGAAGTCTTTGAAGTCCTTGCTGAAGGAGCTTTTCTGTTCGTGCGTCTATTGATGAAGTTGCTTCGTCAAGGACAAGTATTTTCGGGTCGGAGAGGAGCGTTCTTGCAAAGGAGATAAGCTGTTTCTGTCCGCCTGAAAGCTTTGAGCCACGTTCGTTTACCTCGGTCATATAGCCGTCTTTCATTTCGTTTATGAACTCATCTGCGCAGACTATCTTTGCGGCTTCTCTTATTTCTTCTTCCGTTGCGTCAAGTCTGCCGTAACGGATATTATCATAAATAGTGCCGCTGAAAATAAAGCTGTCCTGAAGCATTATGCCCATTTGTGAGCGGAGGGAATGCAAGGTCGCCTGACTTATATCCTTGCCGTCTATGGTTATTTTACCGCTGTCCAGATCATAAAATCTTGACAGGAGAGAAACTACTGTAGATTTTCCTGCGCCTGTTGGTCCAACGAGGGCAACGCTTTCGCCCGGCTTAACGTCAAAGGAGATATGCTCCAAAACTGTTTTGCCCTGCTCATAGCTGAATGTAACGTCATCAAATTTTACCTCGCCTGTGATATCACCGATATCCTGAGCGTTCGGCTTGTCTGCGATAGTGGCAGGCTCGTCAAGGGTTTCAAAGATACGCTCAAGGTAGGCGATATTGTTGATGAAGTTGTTGAAGATGTTTGACAGGTTCATGATAGGCTGCCAGAAGCTTGAAGCATAGCTTGTCATGGCAACGATAGTTCCAAGGCTCACTGCCGCAGGGGTCAGAACCAGCAGACCCACCACGAATATTGCGGCCCTGACGAGAGTAGAAACGTTGTCGGTAGCAGGCCAAACAAGGTTAGAATATT
>OJMP01002121.1_pt1 | contig 11368 bp, 7 predicted proteins | sample 1597311 | NCBI WGS metagenome assembly OJMP01 (sample SAMEA2452134, study PRJEB22498) | human gut metagenome | biome: human feces; feature: human gut; material: feces | place: Australia | collected 2012 | reverse complement strand
CTACGGTGCTTTATATACAACCGATTTAAAGAACGGTATGATGTTTGATATCGGCGGTGGCAGTACTGAATTTGTACGCGTAAAAAACGGAAAGGTTAAAAATTCACAGAGTGTCTCTATCGGTTCCCTCAATCTTTTCCACAGTAACGTTTCCGGTTTATGGCCAGAGAAAAAAGAACAGAAAGCAATCACAAAACAGATTAATAAGAAACTTAATACCGTAGATTTTCCAAAAAAATCTCCAGAAAAGGTTTGCTGTGTCGGCGGTACCTGTCGTGCGATTTTAAATATTGTAAACTATCATTTTAACAAGCAGGAAAATAATCGAATTATCACAAGAGAAGAATTTGATAAAATTTTAAAAATTTTAACCAAACACGATATCACTTCCCGCAATTATATTTTAAAATTATGCCCAGACCGTGTGCACACAATTATTCCAGGTATGATGGTTGTAAAAGAGATTATGGACCGTCTGAATTGTAAGGAATTATGGGTATCCCGTTACGGTGTACGAGAAGGATATCTTTGCAAAAACTTTCTTATGACTGGCTCCACACAGGAAGTTACAAAATAACTTTCTTCTGTAAGACTCCTTGAAGATTTCACAATAAATGCTATAATTATTAATTGTGAAGATTTTAAGGAGGAGAATATCATGACAATACTTGAAAAAAGAAAATTAGCTCCAGAACGTGACGAGCATTTAAAAAAAGGAGAATTCACTGTTTTAAACGGAGAATATTCCAAGAATTTTAACGTGTACGTTGTAGGTGAGAAACATAAAGAAGCAGTTGATTTTATCAAAGTTGCTTTAGACCGTTCTACAGATAACGTTCTGGGCTTTGGAATTAAAATGGGATGCCAGAAGAATTTTAATGTCATCGTGTGGGATGAGGAAGATATTCCAGAAGAGTATAGAGTATAATTCCGGGTTGCAATATTGATCAGCGATACAGACACATTATTTGTAATCAGGTCAATACTTGTTGACTGTTGTGTAACATCTGTATAATCATAGGCATTCGAAGTTTAATGGCATTACAATATCTTCCAGTGCAACAGAAGAACTTGTTTCTTTAGCAAAATCATATTGAACAAAATCGCTGCGCGATGGCTTGCGAAAGCTACGTGCAGCGATTTTGTTCAATCAGGATTTATTCACAGTGTCCTTTTTCCTTGATGACATCAATTACAGAGTCCACATATTTTTCGCACTCTTTCTCGGTCTCAGCCTCAACCATAACACGAATCACTGGTTCTGTACCACTTTCGCGTACGAGGATTCTTCCTGTACTTCCAAGTGTTTCTGCAACCTGTTTTACTGCTGCCTGTACATCAGCATCATTCTGTGCCTCTGGTTTGCTCTTTACACGGACATTTTTAAGTACCTGTGGGTAAATGCGTACTGGGGATGTGAGTGTTGCAAGAGAGGACTTTTTCTCTAACATAACTTCCATCATCTTGATGGCTGTGAGGATTCCATCTCCTGTTGTTGCATATTTACTAAAAATGATATGCCCAGACTGTTCTCCGCCGATACGGTGTCCGTTCTTTACCATGTTTTCGTAAACATATTTATCACCAACCTGTGTTTTTTCGTAATCAATACCAAGTTCATCAAAGGCTTTATAAAGTCCGAAGTTAGACATGATTGTTGTTACTACAGTGTTGTTGCGAAGTGCACCTTTTTCTTTGAGATAGCGTCCATAAACGTATAAAATTAAGTCTCCGTCTACGACATTTCCGTTCTCATCAATAGCGATACAACGGTCTGCATCTCCATCAAAGGCAAATCCAACATCAAGCTGATTCTCTTTTACGAAGTTCTGAAGGACTTCAATATGTGTGGAACCAGCATTCATGTTAATGTTCAATCCATCTGGTTCTGCATTGATTACATAAGTTTTCGCTCCTAATGCATCAAATACGCTCTTTGCAATCATCCAGGAACTTCCGTTAGCACAGTCAAGTCCAACCTTGATGTTCTTATAAGAACGTGTTGCAAGAGAAATCAAATATCCGATGTAACGATTTCTTCCTGCCGAATAATCAACCGTACATCCAATCTGGTCTCTTACTGCCATTGGGACTTCAATCTTTCCATCAATATAATCTTCGACTTTAAGGATGGTTTCTTCATCCATCTTTTCACCTTTTGAATTGATAAGCTTGATTCCATTATCATAGTATGGATTATGGCTGGCAGAAATCATAATTCCGCAGTCAAAATCTTCTGTTCTTACTACATAAGAAACACTTGGGGTTGTTGTTACATGTAACAGATAAACATCTGCTCCAGAAGCAGTTAAACCTGCTACTAATGAATATTCAAACATATAGCTTGAACGGCGTGTGTCCTTTCCAATAACAACTTTACATTTTTCTTTTTTATCTTTTCCATAATACCATCCAAGAAAGCGACCAACCTGATATGCATGTTCTACGGTTAAATCTACGTTTGCTTCGCCACGGAAACCATCTGTTCCAAAATATTTACCCATCGTTTTTCTCCTGTTACCTATCGTTCTTTATTAATCTTATCTACATTCTATTCCTGTAATTTTGTAATATATCTACAAAATATAGAGTTGGCATGTACGGATACATTTATATTCAAAATCATATTCTCTGCCCGTATATCCGTACAAATGATTTCTCTATTACAGATATTTGCTTTTTAGCTTTAGTATCATAGCACTATTCATGACGTAATGCAACGATTGGATCTAAGTTTGCAGCTTTTACTGCCGGTAATAATCCAAATACAACTCCGATAACTGTGGAAAAGGCAATAGCAAGGATTACGGCCGGTATACTGATAGCAATCGGAACATTAGATATCTTTCCGATAATTTCAGCTAAGGCAATACCTGTAATCGTACCAATGATACCACCTAAACTTGTAAGTACCGCCGCTTCAGTTAAGAACTGGGCAAGAATTCTATTCTTTCTTGCACCAATCGCTTTTTTAAGACCGATTTCTCTTGTACGCTCTGTTACCGATACCAGCATAATATTCATAACACCAATACCACCAACTAACAAGGAAATACTTGCGATCCAAATTAACTGTTTATTCGTTGTTGCACTTACCTGCTGGCTTTCTTCCGCAGTCTCATTCATATTGGCTGCACGATACTTAATACTCTTACTTGTTACCGTCTCATTTAATAAGGTCTGCGCCGCCTTTCCAACGGATGTCATATTATCTGTTGAATCTGCAAGCAGCTTCGCATTCTGTGGCTCATCATACTGCTGCACAATATTCCAGTCAACATCTGGAATTACAACAATACCACTGGCACTTCCATCATTATATACATAGGTATAATAATCTTCCACCGAATTAATTACCGGACTAAATGCTGTTGATTCCTCAATAACACCGATAACGATAAATGGTTCTCCCTTAATATCAATTGTCTTTCCTACCGGGTTGGCGTCTCCAAAAAGAGAATCGGCAGCTACACTATCTATTACCGCAACTTTACGATACTTTTCATAATCGCTGTCTGTAAATCCTCTTCCTCTTTTCATAATGTATCCACAAGTCCCAAGATAATGGGAATCTGCTCCGATAAGCTGTCCGCCTGAAAGTGATGTATCATTATAGTAAATGTAGTCAACCTGTGTACGGGATACATATAAAGATGCATCTTTTACATGGTCAATATCTGCAAGCTGCTGGCGCATATCGTCATCAAGAACCGGGATTCCTTTTGGAATTCCATATTCCATCTCTGCTGGATAGTTTCCTTCTTCTGTAAGCTGCACTGTTGTCGTGTTCGTTCCTGAACCAATCAGGTTTTTCTTAATCTGTTCATTTGTTCCTTTGATTGTTGATACGATAGCAATAATTGCTGCGATACCAATAATGATACCTAACATTGTCAGGAAGGAACGTAGTCTGTGACTCCACACACCCTGAAAAGATAATCTTATATTTTCAAGCATTGTTCTTCCTCCTAATAAATCATTTCGCTATCGTCTTCCGAAATTTTTGTCTTTACTCCTTCTCTTAAATTCTTTCCATAAGGGAAGGCAATATTATCGTCTTCTGTAACACCTGAAACAATTTCGATATATTGTCCATTCATTGTCTTTCCAACCGTTATATACTGTTTTTTCAAGCGTTTTGTCTTCTTATCTCTAAGATACACATAACTCTTCTTATCTTCTGTTCGAATATACGCTTTCTGAAGATATACTGCGTTTTTGTTGGCCGTTCCCATAGATTTCGAACTGTAAGAAACTTCAACACTGCCTCCAGGACTTAGCCCATCTGCATCTTTTATAAATGCAACGATTGGATAATAGGAACTGTTTGGGTTAGATGTATCTCCGCCATTACTACTGTCTGCTGTAGGAAAATCAGAAATTTCTTTTACCTCTGCGGTATATTCATCTCCAGTATCACTTGATACACATTTGATCGTTCCACCGACCTTTACACTATCAAGTTCCATCTCGCTGATTGATGTTTTTACATACATTCCATCTGCAGCTTTTACCACTATTGCCGCTGAACCATCTGTTGGAAGTGTTCCCTTGCTGTACGCTGTCGTTACTGTTCCGGCAAGTTTTGCCTTTACTGTTGCCTTATCTACTTCTGCCTTAGCTTCTTTATAACTAATCTGTGCTTCATGAAGATCTTCTTTGGCCTGTGCGATATCATCTTCCTTATCAGAAATCTCAGCACTGATATCTGTTCCGTCATCTATACCACCGCCAGAGCCTGAACCTGAACCACCGCCAGAGCCTGAACCTGAACCGCCGCCAGAGCCACCTCCAGTATTATCACCACCACCAGTATCTGCACCTTTTACAATCAGTGTTCTTGAAATCTGCTCTTTTGAAATTCCTTTTACATTCTTTACCTGTGCTGTGACTGTTACAGAAGAGGATGGTTCCCCCTCATCTACATACAGCCATACACCAGACTTTGTTCTGGTGATTGTCGTATCTTTTGAGATATTATCACTAAGCTTCCATGTAACTTTACTCTGATCAATACTCTTTCCATCTTCTGTTACAACGGTAAGCAGACATCCATTTCCTGCGGTTACTCTCTTGCGATTCTGTTTAAACTTAATCGCTTTCTCTGTGGTAGAAGGTTTCGTTGGATTCTTACCTTCTGTTGTTGGCTTCGATTGATCATCTTTCTTCACCTTACTCTTTAAATAAGAGATGGTATATCCTGTCCCATCTGCTAATTCTACTGTAAACTTACTTGATGAAGTAATCTCTAACGTGTTTGCATTCTCTGTATTCTCATTATCATAATCTTTTTCTGATGCATACTCGATAAACTCCGCATGGATGCCCTTTTTAATCAATTCATTCAGTAAAGAACCACTGATCTTACCGCCTTTTTGTAAGTAGAAAATGTATTTGCCGCTGGAATCTTTCTGTCCATCCTCTAACTTATCTGCTTTTAAATCTTTGTATGCAGGTCTTATAGTTAAGTTGTCGAAATCTGACACTTTATATAATCCATCTTCCTCTAAATCTGTGAATACCGTAGATGGATTATATTCGTATCTGTTTCTTTCCTTACCATTCTCATCAAATTCAATAAACGTAGCATACTTTTTAGAATCATGTAATGACTTAATGACCGAACCCTTTACTCTTCCGTTAACGTTCAGATAATAAATATAGGCATTGCCAGCAGAAGAACCATCTCCACTAGAACTGTCTCTTTCACTGACTGATTCTATCGAATTATGTAAAGTTCTTGAATCTCCACCTTCGTTTAACTTATTAACTGTATAATTATCGTTATCATAAACATTAACTTTCGTGTCTGGCGAAAGCTCAAATGTTGCAATTGGATTCTTAGATTCTTCCGATTTATATGAGCGGAACTCTGCATATTTTCCTTCGGAAATAAGCTTCTTGACAAACGCTCCACTAATCGTTCCATTTTTTGTAAGTGTGAAAATAAGTGAATCATCTTCTTTTGTTCCTGCACCGGACGTTGCAGCTTTATCTGCTTCACTACTAACATGATCCCGTAAAACTAACTTTGTCTCTCCAGAGCCGGAGCCACTCTCGGAACCCGAACCACTTCCGGAACCACTCTCGGAACCTGAGCCACTTCCGGAGCCACTCTCGGAACCTGAGCCACTTCCAGAGCCACTCTCGGAACCTGAGCCACTTCCACTTTTAGAGACAGCATTCCCACTCTGTACTTTAACATCAGAACTTGTACCCTCTGTATTTCCATTCGCTTCTGCCACAAGATAACTAAGACTTGTTCCCTTAACAGCAGAAAGATTCACTGAGGCATTCATAACATCACTGTTTCCCGTATTTACAGCACCAACTGTTTTTCTATTTTTAAGCTTTTTCAGCTCTTTTTCCATCTCGGCGATTTCCATTTTAGAAGACTGTATCTGAAGTTTTTGTAATTTCAAATCCAATTCTTTCTCAGAGACATTATATTTTAAAAGAATATCTCCTTTCTTTACTTTATCGCCCTTTTTTACATAGACTTTCTTTACCTTCTGTCCACCATCAATATGAACTTCCTGTATGTAGTCTGAAGTAAGAGTTCCCGTAAGAGAAGTATCTGTATCAAACCAGTCCGAACTGTTCAGCATACTTACTGGGAATACTTTTACTACTGTTTTATTTCTATTTCTTATAACGACAATGGAAGTAATCCCCACTGCCATCACAAGAACCAGCACTACTGCAAGTAGTATCTTTTTCTTTCCCTTCAAATCAGATCTCTCCTTCCCACTCTTTTACGCCAAAGTCCTGTTCGATTTCTGAAAATACTGTATCATCCTTCGCTTCTTTTTCACTCTGAACTTCGGCCTGCTGCTTTTCTTTTCTTTCCTTGTCTTCCACAATCTCTCCATCAAAAATATGGAGTACTTTCTTCGCATGATTCGCAATATTGGCATCATGCGTAATCATAATAATCGTTACTCCCTCTTCATTCAATTGCTGGAACAGACTCATTACCTGAATACCAGAACGACTGTCCAGTGCTCCTGTTGGCTCATCCGCAAGAATAATCTTTGGATTATTTACCAAAGCTCTTGCGATTGCTACTCTCTGCTGCTGTCCGCCAGAAAGCTGACTCGGTCTAAAATGTACTCGCTCTGCCAGCCCTACTCTTTTTAATGCCTGAAAAGCAATTTCCTTTCGCTTTTTTACCGGCACTCCTGCATAACTTAACGGAAGGGCTACATTGTCAAGTGCTGTCTGTTTTGGAAGAAGATTGAAACTCTGAAATACAAATCCCAAAGTATTCAAACGTAAATCCGACAGGCGGTTCTCGTTATAATTAACAATAGATTCCCCTTCTAAAAGAAATTCTCCCTTTGTCGGACGATCCAGGCAGCCGATAATATTCATCAGTGTTGTCTTTCCAGAACCAGAAGGTCCCATAATTGCCACATATTCGCCCTCATCAATAGAGATATTTACATCTTTAAGAACTGGTATGACAATCTTATCCTGTAAATAATTCTTATAAATATGTTTTAGTTCCAAAAGCATATGCTATATGTCCTTTCCTGACGGGAATCCTTATTCCCCAAAGTCCGCAATATCACTATCACTTGTTCCACTGTTACCAGAATCTGAGCTATCACTTCCAAAATCTGCACCGTCACTCAGACTTTCATCATCAGAGCTGTCATATGTATCCGCACTATCACTGTAATCTGAATAATCCTCTCCCACATCTGAAGTATCTTCAGATGCATCTGAACCAAATGACTCTGCATCATCATTCTCCTGCTCATCTCCATAACCAGATGTATTATCTTCCGGACTTACCTTTGTAACTTTCATGCCTTCTTTTAATGTACTGTCGTCGCATGCAATGTAATCACTTGTTTTAAGGCCGCTCTTTACTTCATACTCATCAAGATTCTCATCATACTCTCCAACCTGAATCTCATGAAGCTTTAACTTATTATGAGAATCGAGCCATACATAGTATTTGTTATTATTTTTCTTTATGTAAGCAGATGGCAGCCACATACCCTCTTTCTGCTCGTCCTGTCCATTATCCTGTTCTATAAGGACATGCTGTCCCATCATCAGATCCTTATCATTATCTAACTTCACATAAAAGTTATACTTGGAGGCAGTTTCTCCTGTACTGCTTTCATCATCTGTATAGCCATCTGAATTATCAGAGCTGCTGTCACTAGTATCATCTGCCGTCGTATCCGTCTTAATACTGCTGATCGTTCCTTTCCAGGTCTGGGAATTATCCACTCTTGAACGAACAATAACTGGATCTCCCTCATTAAGACTCCATGCATTCGTCTCACTGACAGTTCCCTTAATTCGGTAATTACCTACCGCAAGAATTGTCATGTAAGAGGAATCATCAGAACTTCCATCATCAGAATCCGAGCCATCATCCGAACTATCATCCGAAGAGGAAGTCTCTAAAGATGCATTTACTTTCTTTACAAGACCCTTCATCTTACTTTTTACTGTTGCATCTTTGATGTTCTTCTCTAACAACTTAATTGACTCTTTATTGGACTTAATCGTATACTGATCTTTTTTAATTGTTGTCTGAGCCGTTAAAATCTGTGTCTGAAGCTGAATCTTCTCACTGGCACTTGCAGACTTCAAATCAGACTGATAAGACTTAATATCCTTTGTCAACTGTGTAATCTCATTCTGTAAAGTCTCCTGCTCAAGTTCTTTCTTTTCTTTAGAAAGCTTTAACTCCTGTGTGTTGTACTTAAAGAGCTTATCTCCCTTCTTTACCTGATCCCCTACATTAACATAGCGTTTCTCTACAGATAAATCAGACTGTAATGTAATCTTCCATGACTTCTCTGCATCAACAGTTCCTGTATAACGGTTATTCGCACCACCGGCAGTTCCCAGTCCTGTAATCTCACGAACAGATTCCACATAAGCCTTGCCCTCACTTGTTCCTCCGATATTGCGAATCACAAAAAAAACAACAGCGATCACTATGACTGCTGCCGTACCACAGATAAGCGCCAGCTTCTTCTTGGAAAACTTCTTCTTCTCCGGCTCCTGCAAAATAATGGCGTCGTCATCGCTTAACAGACTTTCTTTCTCTTCCTTAGTACCTTCAAGCTTCTCCGTACCACCAGATTTTTCCTCTTCTTTCTTCTTGCGATGGAAAAATCCCCGTTTCTTCTCTGGCTTCTCTTCTTCCTGTAACTCTTCTAATTCTTTATCATATTCGTCTTCATCGAAATTACTGTCATCCTCGATATATCCCATATCGTCCTCATACAGATTGATTTCTTTTTTCTTTTTCCTGTGGAAAAATCCTTTCTTCTCTTCCTTATCATTTGTGGATGAATCTAAATTCGTCTCATCCATAAATTCCTGCCCATTCTTCTTCCGAAACATAACAACCTCCTTAATATCTTTTATAAAAAGCCTAGAGTATGTTTGAAAAATCATTCCTGCAATCTGCACACCCCAATTTGCATTTTTCAAACACGCTCTGGCAAAGCTTTAAGATAGTCACTTGAAACTTATTTTGTTATGATAGCACAATTACTCTGAAAAATCATCAAACATCACAATAAATTAAAAGAATGTTCACAATTACGGAACATTTTTATATTCTGCATGTTCTGTAAAAAGAATCTTATTTAAAAATTCTTAAATCTGCCTGAGAATATTGTACCACATCTTCATTATACATGGTAGAAGGTTACTTTGACTTCTTAATATTTATTAAGAATATTTTTTGAATTCTTTCTACTATTTTATCCAATTATTTTACTCAGTAAAGCACCTAACAATTGTATGACGAAGTCTCTCACTTAATTTTCTAAAACATTTGACATTCTATTCTTTTTTCTTTATAATACATAGTGGATTTTTATGGTTTTCTTTACATTATAATAAATGTAAACCATTAATTTAGGAGGTAATTTGATGAATCAGGTATATGATGTTATTATTATTGGCTGCGGTGAAGCTGGTATTTATGCCGGTTACGAACTTAGTTTAAAAAATCCTTCCTTAAAGATTGGTGTTTTTGAACAGGGAAGGGATATTTATAAAAGAAGCTGCCCTATTGTAGCAAAAAAGGTAAAGCAGTGTATCAACTGTAAAGTCTGCGATACTATGTGCGGCTTTGGTGGTGCTGGTGCATTTTCTGACGGTAAATTTAACTTTACTACAGAATTTGGCGGCTGGCTTACTGATTATATGGATCATGATGAAGTTATGGAACTGATTCATTATGTAGATGATGTAAATGTAGCTCACGGTGCTACTACTAGCTATTTCTCTACAACAACTCCAGAAGCACAGGCTCTTGCAAAAAAGGCTCTTGAATTCGACCTTCATCTTTTACAGGCACAGTGCAAACATCTTGGTACAGAAAAGAATCTTATGATTCTTACAAATATTTATGAAGATTTAAAAGATAAAATGGATTTCCATTTTAATACTGCTATTTCTGAGATTAAAACCTGCTCAGAAGGTTATGAACTTGTAACAGAAAAAGGGGATGTCGCACGTTGTCAGTATTTAATCGCTGCTCCTGGACGAAGCGGTGCAGAATGGTTTGCAAACCAGTGTAAGAATCTTGGAATTAAGCTTGTTAACAATCAGGTAGATATCGGTGTTCGTGTGGAACTTCCTGCACGAGTATTTGAACATATCACAGATGTCGTATATGAGTCAAAACTTGTCTACCGTACAAAACAGTATGGTGACAGCGTCCGTACTTTCTGTATGAATCCTTACGGACACGTTGTTGCTGAAAATGTAGAAGGAATTAACACGGTAAATGGTCATTCTTACTCTGATGCTTCTCTTCGCAGTGAGAATACAAACTTTGCCCTTCTTGTTTCCAACCGTTTTACAGAACCATTTGATGAGCCATATCGTTATGGTAAGCACATTGCTTCCCTTTCTAATATGTTAGCTGGCGGCGTGCTTGTACAGCGTTTCGGTGACCTGGTAAAGGGTATCCGTACAAATGAACATCGTTTAAGCCAGTCTTTCGTAAAGCCTACACTGACTGCTGCTGTTCCTGGAGATTTATCTTTGGCACTTCCAAAGCGTCAGCTTGATGATATTATTGAGATGATCTATGCCCTTGATAAAGTAGCTCCTGGTACTGCAAACTATGACACTCTTTTATATGGTGCAGAAGTCAAATTCTACTCTTCCCGTTTAGAGTTAAGCCACGAACTTGAGACAAAACTTCCTGGATTCTTCGCTATCGGTGATGGCGCAGGAACGACAAGAGGACTTGCACAGGCGGGGGCTTCCGGAATTAAGGCCGCAAGAGCGGTACTCGCAAGACTTTAAATCCTGATTTGCCGCAGGCAAAGAGACGCTCACAGTAAATAAAAGAACCTATATTTGTGACTTT
>OJMP01002115.1_pt1 | contig 11384 bp, 9 predicted proteins | sample 1597311 | NCBI WGS metagenome assembly OJMP01 (sample SAMEA2452134, study PRJEB22498) | human gut metagenome | biome: human feces; feature: human gut; material: feces | place: Australia | collected 2012 | reverse complement strand
CATATCTCAGGCTTCCACTTACAGATATATTATTTTGTTTTTTACACCAGCTCACTCCGCTTTTGCATCAGAAACACTGACCTTATGGTCATACCATTTTCCTTTTGTTCCGATCAGTGCAAGGTCAAACTCCTGATCTAATGCTTCTACCGGAACGTCAAAAGCATATACTTCCTCTTTGGAACCATCAGAGTATGTAACTTCTTCTGTTGTTGGCTGGATCAGTTTTGCTCCATCCTTCTGTGCATCTTCTGCAGTTCCTAAGAAAAGATTTACAATGTTCTGGGATGGCATTACGATGTGGAGTGTCATTTTTCCGTTTTTTACCGTAAGTGTTCCACGTCCGTCATATGCTTCATTTACATGAAACATGCTGCTGTCGGTATCGAATTTTGCAGAGTAGGTTCCATCTGCAAGGACATCACTGTCTGCAGATGCTGTTGTTGCGATATCCCCAAGAGAATCGATGGCTGCTTTGGTATGTGCTGCATAAATCTGCTGAATCGCATCGATCTCACCAAGTCCTGCGATCTGGCAGTCAACGCTTTCAAAGTTACCGCTTGCAACAAACTGGCTCTTCCAGGAATCATCATCATCGCCAGCCATATCGTTGTTGGCATGATCTCCGGCTACGACCATTAAAGGACGAAGGATCACTTTTGTGTATCCTGCTTCTTTTACTGCTGCAATCACGTTCTCACATGCTGTCTCTTCCGGCTCACCTTCCACTGTTCCGATGAATACGTTGTCATAACCTAATTTTTCCATCTGGGCAGCCATCTGGCTGTAGCTTACTTTTGCAGTGTGGGAAGTACCATGTCCCATGAATACAAATGCTGTACCATCTTCTTTTGCTGCCTTTAAGGAATCAAAACCTGCTGTCTTTACTGCCTCTGCTGTGATAGCTTCTGCAACGGCTGCTTTATCTTCATTGACAACAGCTGCATCACTTCCAACTTCGCCAAGTAACGGTTCAGCGATCGTAACTGTCTCAAATTTATCTTTGTATCCATCTAATGCATCTACGAGTTCATCATACTCTGCACCATGCATTAAATGAGTTGGCTGTACAACGAGATTTTTTACACCATTTTCTACTGCTCTGTCGAGCGCCTGTTCTACATTGTCAATTTTTTCACCATCTCTTGCCTGTACATGGTTGATGATGATCTGTGCTGTGAAAGCTCTTCTTACAGACCAGTCCGGATTTGCTTCCTGCAGTGCTTTTTCCACACCACCGATATCCTCTGCCCTGCTGTCGTTGAAGGATGTACCAAAGCTTACAACTAAGAGCTCGTTCTCGCCAATTCCGTCCGCATTCAAAGGATCATCCTTGGATGCATCTCCTGTATCTCTTCCGAAATAATCCGGGTCAGCATTTTCTCCCTCAACAAGTTCCTTCTGTGCATCTGTCAGCTTGTCCCATGCTGCTTTTGCTGCTGCACACTGCTCATCTGTGTTCTCATTTCTAGTCTGCACATAGATGGCATCGATGAGTGCTGCAACTTCGTCTGCTGCGGCCTGATCATCGACCTCTCCACTCTCTGTCTCAGCAGCTGTTTCTGTCTGTGTCTGTGTTGTCTCTGTCTCGTTCTTACTTCCGCAGCCTGTAAAAAGAACTGCTGTCATTGTAAACGCAAGAACAAGTGCAAGTGTTTTTTTCTTCATTTTTTTCTCCTCGTTTTTCATACAGTTTTCTATTCTTTTTTCTGTCACAGGAATCAGCCCTTGACTGCTCCTGAAAACATTCCTTTGATTAAGGCCTTCTGGCCTACGATAAAGATGGAAATGGATGGAATAATAATCATTACCACGCCCGCCAGCATCAGGGTAATCGACTGTGCATCGACGCTGTTCAGCATACTGATACCAATCTGTACGGTACGCTTGCTGTCCGAACCTGTAACCAGCAGCGGCCACATGTACATATTCCATGCATTGATAAAGGTATAAACCGCCATTGCTCCCATTGCTGACTTTGTCAGCGGCATCAGGATTTTTACGATAAACCGCAGATTACCGCAGCCGTCCAGCTTCGCCGATTCATAAAGCGAAATCGGAAAGGTCATGTAGAACTGGCGGAACAGGAAAATTCCCATTGCAGAGGTAAGAGAAGGCAGGATCAGAACAATATAGGTATCGAGCAGTCCGAGACTTCCTACTGTCAGATAATTGGAAATAATGGTTGCCTCACCCGGCACCATCATGGTCGCCATGACCAGCATAAACAGAACATTTTTTCCTTTGAAATTCAGGAAAGAGAAGGCAAATGCCGCAAGAGAACACGTTACAATCTGACCCAGCGTAATGCTGCCCGCAACCAAAAATGAGTTCAATACAAAGCGTACCAGCGGAATTTTATGAAATGCTTCCACAAAATTTTCCAGTGTCGGATGTTTGGGAACGATATTCATTGCCATTGTGTATAACTCACCGGACGGCATAAATGCTACGCTGATGGTATAAAGCAGCGGAAACAGCATAAACAGACAAACGATCAGGTTCATGGTAACCAACGCTGTTTTTTGAAGCATTTTCTTTCTTTTTGCTTTTGCATTCATTGCCAGATGCAGTGCCTGCAGCTCCTCTGCAGAATAAGTTTTTGGTCCGGCAATCGTAGTTGCTATCGTAGACATCAGTATTTTACTCCTCTCTTTTCCATGCGGAACATAACCAGGGTAAGCGCCATGACAATCAGAAACAAAACAACGGACTGTGCGGCTGCGCTTCCAAACCGGTAATTAAAAAACGCATCACGGTATATCGAATATACAATCAGGTTCGTGGATTCTCCCGGTCCTCCCTGTGTCAGGATTTTCACCTGTCCGAATGACTGGAATGCCTGAATAATGTTAACAACCAGTGTGTAGAACATGATCGGAGAAAGTCCCGGCAGTGTCAGCTTAAAAAATTTCTGTACTGCATTCGCTCCATCTACAGAAGCACGCTCATAAATCGAATCATCAATGTTTCCAAGTCCCGCCGAAAAATACAGGAAATTGATGCCACTGTTCAGCCATGCCGTGAGGACAGCCACACAGATCAGCGCATATTTCGGATCACTGACCCAGTTAATGCTCACATGCAGCAATTTGTTTACGATACCGATCGTGGGATTTAAGATAATCTTGAAAATCATGGCACCTGAGCTCGATGCTACTGCCATTGGGAGTGCATAGGAAGTACTGAATACCCGGATTCCCGGAAAAGCCTTGCTGCAAAGAACTGCTCCCAGAAGGCCAAGCGCCATACTTCCGACTACAACAATCGCCACAAATTCCAGTGTAACCCAGAGACTGTTGTAAAAGGATGGATTCGATAATAAGCTTTTATAGTTGTCCAGTCCCACATACAATTTCGCTTCTCCAAGCTTGTTTGTCTTATACAGGCTCAGATAAATGGTTTTAAAAAACGGATAAAACAGAAAGATGCTAAAGATCACCATACTCGGGATCAGATACATATAAACTTCTGCTTTTTTACACTTTTCGATTACTTTTTTCACTTTCTGCTCCTTCTTATGCTGTTGCACGTTCTTCTTTTTCAACCGGCCGAGATAAAATATTTTCTTCTGTAAACGGATCAAAGATCTGTGCTTTTTCCATATCTGCATACAATGTAATGCTTTCCTTTGCAGTAACCGGCACCTCGGAAGGCACTCTTGCTGTAATCAGATTTTTTCCGGTATTCATATGCAGATACGCTTCTGCACCTATCATCTCCCGCAGGTCAACAAATGCCTTCAACTGATTCTCTTTATAACAGATCCGATGTGCGGAAGCGGTTATTTCGTCCTGTAAATCCTCCGGTCTCAGGCCTAAGATCACCATTTTTCCGAGATAATCACGACGAAGCACCATTTCGTTCTCTCCTCTGGCACGAAGGGTAACTCCTCTGTCTCCTTCCAGATAAACCGCTCCGTTTCTTTCCGTCACCATCGTTTCCATAAAATTCATACTCGGAGCTCCGATAAAACCGGCCACAAATTTGTTTGCCGGATGGCGGTAAATCTGCTCCGGTGTATCCGCCTGCTGCACAACACCGTCTTTCATGACAATAATTTTTGTACCAAGCGTCATCGCCTCCGTCTGATCATGTGTAACATAAATCACCGTCGTTTTCAGTTCCTTATGTAATTTTGCCAGCTCCACCCGCATCTGTGCCCGCAGCTTCGCATCCAGATTCGAAAGCGGCTCATCCATTAAAAATGCTTTCGGCCGTCTCATAATTGCGCTTCCAATCGCAACTCTTTGTTTCTGACCGCCGGAAAGTGCTGCCGGTCTCCGGTCAAGTAAATGCTCAATTCCAAGCATTTTAGCTGCCTCATGTACCTTTTTATCAACTTCATCCTTGGGCTGTTTCCGGATTTTCAGAGAAAACGCCATGTTTTCATATACCGTCATATTCGGATAAAGCGCGTAGTTCTGAAATACCATCGAAAGATCGCGCTCCTTTGCTTCTACATAATTACAAAGCTGTCCATCAATCCAGAGCTCCCCGCTCGTAATCTCCTCAAGACCGGCAATCATCCGAAGCGTCGTCGATTTTCCGCAGCCGGAAGGTCCAACAAAAATCACAAACTCCCGATCCGGTATTTCAAGCGAAAAATCCTGAACCGCATAATGTTCCTTATCATAAGATTTACAGACATTCTTCAACACAATATTTGACATTCGTTTTTCTTCCTCCTCGTCTTGTCGAGACTCATTATACCTTTCCTTCCGTAAAGCCCACTACCACCGCTTTGTAAAATACCCGTTAATAAAATAACCGGTTACTTTACAAAAAATGTCCACATTTTCCCTTATCTCCGTCTCCATCCCCTTCTTTTCCAGCCACTCTTCCAGATCACTCTTTGTAAAATCCCCGAAAATCACCCGCAAAACCAATTTTCAAAACGAGTTCTGAATAGCCATTCCTCTTCCCAATACCAGACAGATTATTTTGACACACAAAAAAAAGGGCCGTAACTATCAAAGTCACCGCACTTTTTCATCACAATATCTATATTCTTCTCTCATCTCAACGCAGTGGGCGCTCCCGCGCCCACATTCGTGTCCGTCCTTCGCACAGCCCCGTAACGCACACAAGGGTGGTGCGCATTTGCAGGGAGCGTGTAATTCTTAGGTTCTGGTATTTTGCGTTATGCGCCAAAAATCAACTGTCTGAGCGACAGCGAGTTTTGATTTTTGGCGCATGGTTTTAGCAAAATGACAGAGCCTTAGAATTACTAGCTCCCGAAACCGCGCATCACCCTTGTGTGCGTTACTGGGCGTCCGTCCCCACCTCAGAGCCTATTCCACCGGTTCCGCCGGCACAAACACCCTGCTGTTTTCCTGTTCTTTCGGTTTTTCCGCTCTTTCCGTTGCCTCCCTGCAGAAATACTCCTGTGAATTCACCAGCGTCTTTCCACGCTTATCCGGCTTTGTATACGTTCCGTCTGCCTGTAAAATACTGGCTTTCACATTATCCTTCATCTGGATATCAAGAATATGCATTACTTCTTTCTTGATCTGCTCATCCTCAACCGGGAACACAATCTCCACCCGTTTTTCCAGATTTCGCGGCATCCAGTCCGCGCTTCCCATAAACACCTCTTCATTTCCACCACTGTAGAAGTAGAAAATCCGCGCATGTTCCAGGAAATTGCCGACAATCGAGCGAACGGTAATATTCTCGCTGACACCCGGGATTCCAACCTTCAGGCAACAGATTCCCCGGATAATCAGGTCAATCTTTACTCCGGCTGCCGAAGCACTGTAAAGCGCCGCAATAATATCGCGGTCGCATAACGAGTTCATCTTCGCAATAATATGCGCTTTCTGTCCCTTCTTCGCGTGTTCCTCCTCCATAGCAATCAGATGCAGGAATCTGTCTTTCATCCAGAGTGGCGCAACCACCAGTTTGTTCCAGTGATCCGGCTCCGAATAGCCCGAAAGCATGTTAAATACTGCTGTTGCATCCTCACCGATCTTTGCATTGCATGTCAACAGGCCACAGTCCGTATACAGCTTTGCCGTAGAATCGTTATAGTTTCCCGTGCCAAGATGTACATATCTGCGAATGCCTGTCTCCTCGCGCCGAACCACCAGTGTAATCTTACTGTGTGTTTTCAGTCCCAGAAGACCATAAATCACATGGCATCCCGCCTTTTCCAGCATCTTCGCCCAGACAATATTGTTTTCTTCGTCGAACCGTGCCTTTAATTCCACCAGTACGGAAACCTGTTTGCCATTTTCCGCCGCCTGAGCCAGTGCTGCAATAATCGGAGAATTGCCGCTCACACGGTACAGCGTCTGTTTGATTGCCAGTACATCCGGATCCTTTGCTGCTTGTTGTACAAATTGCACGACCGGATCAAACGTCATATAAGGATGATGCAGTAAGATGTCTCCTTTTCGGATGTTTGTAAAAATGTCATCCTCATTCATCAGCGCCGGAACTGCTGCTGGAATGTATTTTGGAATTTTATACTCATCAAAGCCGTCGAGCCCATACATTTTCATTAAAAACGTCAGATCGAGCGGTCCCGGAATCCGGAACAGGTCGTCTTCATCGATGTCAAACTCTTTTTCCAGCATCTTCAGGAGCCGCTTATCCATCTTATCTTCCACTTCCAGACGGATCACTTCGCCCCACTGACGTTTTTTAAGCTGCTTCTGGATCTCTTTTAACAGGTCGGAAGCCTCATCCTCATCGATCGAAAGATCTGCATTTCGCATAACACGGTACGGATGCGCGCAGACCACATCGTAGCTTAAGAACAGCTTTCCAATGTTCCGCTCGATGATCTCCTCCAGAAGAATCACATACCGCTGTCCCGTCTTTTCATCCTGCGGAAGCAGAATAAAACGCGGCAGTACCGAAGGAACCTGAACCGTCGCAAATTCCAGTTCTTTCTCCTTTTCCTTCTCCTTGCCTTTCTTCTCTTTCTTATCCTCCGCACGGCTCAGAAGCGAATCCTCTTTCTTCTGCACCAGTGCACCGATATTCAATGTTTTGTTCCGGATCAACGGGAACGGGCGGGCCGAATCCATGGCCATCGGGGTCAGAACCGGGTAAATGTTTTCCTCAAAATAGGAATCCACATACTCCGCCTGCTCCTTCGTCAGCTTCTCGTGCTCACTGATAATCGTAAGGCCAACGTGCTCCAGAGACGGAACCGCCGAGCGATTGTACGTATTGTACTGCAGCTGCACTAGCTCATGCGTCCGTTTGCTGATCTCGGTAAGCTGCTCCTTCGCATCCATGCCGGACAGATCCTTTTTCGTATAGTTTGCATGCACCTGGTCTTTTAGTGAAGCCACACGGACCATATAAAACTCATCCAGATTGGAGGAGGTAATGCTGATAAATTTCAGACGTTCAAACAGCGGAATACTCTTATCCCGCGCCTCGTTTAAAACACGCTCGTCGAAGCTGATCCAGCTCAATTCCCGGTTTCGAAAATATTCCGGTTTCTTATATGGTGTTACATCCATCTTGTTCGCCTCCTTACATCTGCCGTTTCATCTTAATAATCGGCTGTATGCTGAATACCTCATTGAAAAAATCTAATTTATCCTGGCACAGTCCCTGCTCCAGTGTGAAATCACGGTCAACCGTCAGAGACAGATGCAGTTCTCTCTCCTTTAAGACAGCGCGGATCGACTGGATTTTCTGCAGGTGACTCCGATCTAGTGCATTCGCCAGACGGACGATTGCTGTCAACTCCGATACGGTCAGATACTGTTCTGCACTAAGCGACGATTCCATCACCAGCTCATCGTAGGATGGAAGCACTGCCGTATTGTATTTTGCAATCAGTGCGACCATCTCCCGTTCAATATGGGACAGTCCGATGATTTCGTTTGACATGATAATATTATAGGAAGAATCCGCGACATTATTAAGGCTGATGTATTTTCCGACATCGTGCAGCATCACCGCCATCCGAAGCAGCAGCCGCTCGCGTTCTTTCATGCCGTGCATCTTTTTCGTCGCATCAAACATGGCAAGCGCCGTCATCTCCAGATTCTGGACGTGCGGCCGGTTTACGGCGTACCGTTTTCCGATGTTTTTTGCCGCCATCAGAATATCATTTTCAAAGTTGTGGCTTCCTTTTTGCAGTTTCATCTGCTCCGCATATTCGTATGCGATGCCGCGCGTCATATGCACGCCCGGGATCCATACATGCTCTGCCTCCATCATGTCGATCAGACATTTGTAGATCACGGCGGACGGGTACATCAGCGAAGCATTCTCCAGCGGGATGCCAAGCTTGACAGCCAGCTCCATCGGTGACTGACGGATGATCTTTTCATACCAGGTGTTGAAATTCTCACGGGAAATGATTTTTGTCGTTTTCTCCTCGATATTCTGGTAGACACTGTCGGTGAAAACATCGCCGATCAGCATGATATTTTCGATTTTGCGGTCTTTCAGATACATCTTCTTGAAGCTCGACACTTCATTCCAGATCAGTTCCTCGACCATCTCCTCGTAGTGTTCCGTCTCGCTCTGGATTCCGGCGAGGCGCTCACGGACACGAAGACTACCCATACGATATTCTGTGTCGTCACAAGGGCGTCCTTATCAAACAGGGAAATCTGAAAACTGCCGCCGTCGAGGTCGAGAATCGCAGTTCCCTTTTCAATGACCTTGTTGAAATTGTCCTCCATCGCCGCAAGCGCCTTGTAGCCAAGGAAACGTTGCTCCGAGTTAGAGAGAACCGTGACGGAAAGACCGGTCAGCTGACGGATTTTTCCAAGGACATAGAGGCTGTTCGCCGCCTCACTGATTGCGCTCGAAGCCATGGCGCGGTAAGCATCCACGCGGTAGCCCTCCATGATCCGCACGAAATCTGCGAGCACGCGGCAGAGCTCCTCTTCCATTTCCGGGCGGATTTTCCCCAGCGTGTACGTATCTTTTCCAAGCTCCATCCGATGGCAGATCTTATCCACGCTTCGGATACCCTGCTTTTTGGAGATCTCGAAAATCTCCAGAATGACGTCGTAGCTGCCGATATCAATGGCAGCAAATGTGGAATACTGCATATATGCTTTTCCTCCTTCTTTTTCAAAGGATATCCCAAAAAGCCCGCTCCCAATACCAAGCGGACTTTTTGACCTTTTTCTTTTTACTGTTTTCCGAGCAGATAATCGATAAACTGCTGTGCGGTACGGCCGGAAAGACCGCCGTGGGACAGTTCCCATTTATTTGCTTCTGCTAAAAGCTCTTCCTCGCTTAACTTCACGCCGTAGCGGTCGGCCAGAACGGAAACGATCTTCTGGAACTCTTTCTTATCCGGCGCACCGAAATAGATGCTGACACCGAAGCGGTATACCAGGGACAGCTTCTCCTGTACCGTATCGGAAGTGTGCATATCCTGTCTCGTTCCCTCTTTGTCGCTGTAGTTCTCCTTGATCAGGTGGCGGCGGTTGGAGGTCGCATAGATGAGGATATTGTCCGGGCGTTTTTCCAGACCTCCCTCGATCACAGCTTTCAGGTATTTGTACTCGATCTCAAACTCCTCGAAAGAAAGATCGTCCATGTAGATAATGAATTTATAATTTCTGTTTTTGATCTGCGCAATCAGCTCGTTCAGATCCTGGAATTGATGCTTGTAAACCTCGATCATACGAAGTCCCTGATCGTAATACTCATTCAGGATACCTTTAATGCTGGAGGATTTTCCGGTTCCGGCATCACCAAAAAGCAGGCAGTTGTTGGCTTTTTTGCCCTCGACGAACGCTTTCGTGTTGTCGATCAGCTTCTGCTTTGGAATTTCGTAGCCGACAAGGTCGGAAAGGCGCACATCCGGGATGTTGGTGATCGGGATGATCTCAACATTTTCGCCAACGTGTGCGATGCGGAATGCTTTGTGCAGTCCCAGTTTTCCTACTCCAAAGTCTTTGTAGAACTGAATCATATCATCCATAAATTCGTCGACAGATTCTGCTTTTGCAAGACGGATGGCCAGTTCGCAGATGCGGTCGCGGACTTCTTTGTTGAACAGCTTGTTCGGGCTGTCGGTGTTCTCGTAATCGCTGATGACGGAAGCATCGCCGGATTCGAAAATTTCGTCGAAAACACAGATATCGAAATCGAACAGCTCTTTGAAACGGACAAAATCATGTTTTGCCATCTGGTTGATGCTTCCCTCGACTTTTCCGACAATCTCGCAGGAGGTAGAAAATGCATTTTCTTTGTTGACCAGAAGATATGTCAGATAATCGTGCCAGAGATTTCCGGAGAAGCCGTAGCGGTTTGCCATCTCGACAAGGCGGTTCAGTGCCTCATAAAACTGCGGCTCATATGCGCTCATATTCTCACGGAACCGGCGGTCCTTCAGGGAAATCTGAGCATTGACCAGTTTTTTGTAGGTCTCCACCAGTATCGTCATATCGCGCAGTACCTCCCCCTCTGCGAAATCGCGGTAGAGGATACATTCTTCTATTCTAATCATCTTTTGTCTCTTCCTTCCTGTCATTTTTCATTTTATTTATGCGAAAAGGCCGCTTGGTACGGCCCTCTCTTCTGGATTAATAATTTCCGAAAATCCGGAATTTCGCGGATTCTGCCTGCAATCCGCGCAGTGCGTTTTTGACTGCCGGATCGCTTAAGTTCCCCTCGAAATCCACGAAGAAACGGTACTCCCATTTCCGCTGCGGAATCGGGCGGGACTCGATTTTGGTCATGTTCAGATCGTTGTAAATAAAATGTGCCAGTGCGTTGTAAAGAGAACCGCTCTGATGCGGCAGTTCCATGCATACGCTGATTTTCTGTGCATCTTTTACAAAGCGTTTCTGCCCAGAAATGATAACAAAGCGTGTCGTATTTCCCTGGGCATCAAAAATACCTTCTTTTAAGATCTGCAGTCCGAAATGCTCTGCAGCGTACGGACTTCCGACGGCTGCCATCGTAAGATCACCGCTCTCGGATACTTCTTTTGCAGCGGCGGCTGTATTGACGCTCTTCCGTCTTCCAGTTTTCATTGGAATCCAGGAAACGGCGGCACTGCGCCAGCGCCTGCGGATGGGAAATCACGGTGCGGATCTCCTCAGCCTTTGCTCCCGGCAGTGCCATCAGCACATGCTCCACCGGCAATTCCTGCTCACCGACGATGTAGTGCGGATATTCCACCAGAAGATCATAAATATCGGATACAATGCCTGCTGTGGAGTTCTCGATCGGAAGCACGGCATAATCGGCTTCGCCCCTCGTAATCGCCTCCATCGCCTCTTTCCAGGTATCTACGTGAAAGCTTGTAATCGTATCATCGAAAAATTCTTTCATCGCACCGAAACTGTAGGCGCCCTCCACACCCTGGAAGACAACTCTTTTGCCGTGTGTCGGGAGGTGGTCAACCTGCGTGTAATCGGTCATCTCCTCGCCGCCGTTTT
>OJMP01002114.1_pt1 | contig 11392 bp, 8 predicted proteins | sample 1597311 | NCBI WGS metagenome assembly OJMP01 (sample SAMEA2452134, study PRJEB22498) | human gut metagenome | biome: human feces; feature: human gut; material: feces | place: Australia | collected 2012 | reverse complement strand
GGAGTGATTGACACGGGAGTGAACAGTAACATGATAAATTAATTTTGTTCATACATGGAGTCTTTCCACAAAAATGAATTCCATACATATAGAATAAAGAATGTGCCTCGGCACATTCTTTATTTTTTAAGCATTTTCTTCTTTCTCTCGGATTGTGCCAACAACCGTTTCTGCCTGGTTCTTAATATGCTGGCTTGTAAACTTTGTAGCCAGCTCTTTATCATGTCCGGCAATCGCATCAATAATTGTCTGATGCTCATTCAACAGCTGTGGGTAGCATTCTTTCTTCTTCAGATATTCAATTCTGTATCTGTACATCTGTTCGCGCAGATTATTCAGAAGCTGGATCAGTCTGCGGTTGTCTGTTGCAGCGTAGATAATATCATGAAATGCAACGTCTGCCTGTGCGATCTGTGTAATATCATCACTGTTGAGAATAGACTCAAAAGTCTCCGCTGCTGCACGAAGCTCACGCACTCCTTCTTCATCCATTCTGTCACATGCAAGCTGTACTGCAAGCTCTTCTAATGCACAGCGCACTTCCAGAACATCTCTTAGATTCTTCTCTGTGATCTCTGCAACCTCTGCACCTTTTCTCGGAATCATAAGTACAAGCCCTTCCAGTTCAAGCTTACGGATTGCTTCACGGATCGGGGTTCTGCTCACTCCAAGTTTATTCGCCAGCTGAATCTCCATCAGACGCTCTCCCGGTTTCAATTCTCCGCGCAGGATTGCCTGTCTCAATGTATTAAATACCACATCTCTCAGAGGCAGATATTCATTCATTGTTACTTCAAAATCAGTTCCCATTTTACTTCCTCCTAACGTTGTGTATATTCGTCACATATGCCTGTCTTGTCAGACCTTTGTCCCGAATCATCTTCTGTGCTTCTCTTGCTGATGCCCGGTTTTCAAACAGACCAAACACAGTCGGTCCACTTCCGCTCATCATTGCCCCGATTGCTCCGCAATCCTGCATCACCTGCTTGATATCCGCGATCACCGGATGCATCGGTATTGTCACATCCTCTAACACGTTCCCCATAGAATCTGCGACCTTGTGAAGATCTCCCTTCCGAAGTCCTTCCAGGATCCCGTCAATATCCGGATGCTCGACAATCTCTTTGGAGTCCAGTGCTTCATACACCATCTTCGTCGAAACACTGATCGGAGGCTTGGCGATCAGTACCGTACATTTCGGCATGGCAGGAAGAACACTTAATTCTTCTCCTATCCCTTCTGCAAGAACAGTTCCGCGCATAATACAATATGGAACATCTGCTCCAAGCGTTACTCCTATCTCACATAATTCATCAATCGATAATCCTAGATCAAACAGCTGATTCATTCCTTTTAATGCTGCTGCGCAATTAGAACTTCCGCCAGCCATACCTGCTGCTACCGGAATCCGTTTGCTGAGATTGATCTCAACTCCATCTTTAATATGATACTTATCCTTTATGAGTTTTACAGCCTTATAAACGAGATTACGTTCATCGGTTGGCAGAAACGAAAGATTACAGGTCATCTCAATCTTGTCATCTTTCCTTTTCTTCATTGTAAGCACATCATAAAGTCCAACCGTCTGCATGATCATACGCACTTCATGGTATCCATCTTCGCGTCTTCTTAAAACATCCAGACCAAGGTTGATTTTTCCATATGATTTTAGAACAATACTATGATCCATATGCACTCCTTTATCTTATGTGAAATAGTTTCTATCTCACACCTTGTATACAGAATATTATAGTATTGTTCTGAAAAAAATGCAATCCTTATTTGCTAAAATATTTTCATTTCTTTTACGATTAAAAGCTTATCTCCTGGTTTGATATCGGAAATGTCCTCATTTTGCTCCCGAATGCTCTCAACCGTTGTAAAATACGCCTTGGCAATAGACCATAGAGTGTCTCCTTCTTTGACGATATACCCAACGATCCCTGGGATCTCACGTATTTTGTCATAGTCTAGCGGTCCTTGCTTCATATCCGTCATAATCCGCTGTCTGACTCTGTGAAAAGCGATAAAATCAAATAAAACAGAAGCTCTGATCTCTATCTCTTCTCCTTCTGTTGGAATCGCTGTCATCTGATCTACCCGCACATCCAGCTGATAGTCCTCATTTCCAGTCAGATTCTTCGTCTCAACAAAAAATGTAAACGGCTCCATATAAGAACTGCTCATCACTGGTGTCATATCTTCTGTGGACAGATACAAGACATCTGCCATCCACACACCTTCTACAGATAATCCTTGTGTTGTCATTTCCACATCGTCTACGGTTGCACTTCCTTTAACGGATAACACTTGCAACAGCTTTCCTAACTCTTGTTCCAGCCGAAAGCGTTTGTCTGCTTTCATCACCGCTTGGTTCTTTCCTACCAGTGTCTCAAAATCGAACATATGATATTCTGGAATTAGCGTTTCTTCCATACTATATCCGTCATCAATATATGAAATCTTATGATCTTCATAAATTTTAATATCACAGTCGATCGTAACATCCAAAGAAATAATTCTTTCTTCTCCATCCTCATCAGGTCTTATCTCCAACTGCTGTCCTCCGAGTGTCATCCCGATCCGTCCGATCATTCCTGGCATACATTCATAACATTCCAGCTGCGTATCTACCGGAATCTCCCATCTCGCATACTGTACCGGCATCTGGGCATCTTCTCCAAGATATAATACAAATATATGCATTGCACCCTGAATCTCGATCATGTGCTCTCCAATTTTTGCCTGCAGATTTTCCATATCTACCTGTGTCCATAAAATCTGATAAATGTTCGCCTTATTTGCAGGAAGTACCAATTCTTCTTTTAATCTCGCGATATCCTTTTTATTTACGATCAGATCTGTGATCTGTACATCTTTCTTTAACACGGATACATTTTCTTCATGAATTTCAATGATCCCTTTTTCTTTCATTTCTTCCGTGATCTGAAAGGAAAACGTCAATAATACACGAATGCTTATTTTCCTTGAATTGATCAAAATCGTATTGATGTCATCGATCGTATATTTTACTTTTACATAATCCGATGGGAGCACTCCTTCTATATGTACATATTCCTCAAACGGAAGTGAATATTCTAGCGATTCAAGGTATGCTGACGTATCATTTGTACCATATAGTCCCTGAAATATAAATTCCCCCTTGATCCTTACCCGGTCAACCATCATTTCCGTTTCCTGTATCTTTACGATTCCTCTGGTCTGGATCATCTTTTCTACATCTGGTTTTGTATCTGCAACATTGCAGTCCTGATCGATCGTGATCTGCATCTGTTTCTTCGCTTTCGCCACGATCCCATAAAATTCTTTCTTTTCAAAATCCATAAAAAAATTCCTCCCTGTCTGTATATACAAATATATTCAGACAAGAAGGATTCTATGCATCACCCATTAGTTTTCTAATAACATCATACGGACATCTCTTGTGATCACGTCCTGGTAGCTGAAACTTACAGTTTTATTCTGGTCATTGCCATCTGCATTCTCTAACTCTACCAAAAAGATATTAGGATATGTCTGTGTGATCACTCCCTTAGCTGTTACAAATTTATGTCGTCCTCTGTTTGCACTAATCTTGATTTTGCTGCCAATCTGATTCTTGATGGATTGGCGTACTCTGTTAAGATCTAATTGTGTCATAAATTCACCTCTTCCATATACAGAATATTCTGGAAATTCTATATAATGATTTTAATATTATAACATTTTGCCCAGTTTTTGTCAAATTTATGCATACAATATCCAGTTTTATCACTATTATTACCAAACAAGAAAACTGTACGCCTGATCGGTGTACAGTTTTCTTGACATATTATATGGAGTTTTGTAAATTATATGGATTTTATTTTTATATGGAGTGTTTTAACTATTATAGACATCTTTGTCTAATTCATTTTCTTTATAGCTGACAATCACAGTCGTTGCCGCATCACCAACAACGTTCAATGTAATTACAGCCATACCCGGCAGATAACTGATCGCAAGTACTAATGCATATGCTACCATACAAAGATCAGAACTTAATCCTAATCCTGACATGATAACAAAGATCAATGTTGTTCCAGCTACCGGAATCGCAGGTGTTCCCATCGCTACACAAATAGACAGGAATGCTGCTGTGATCAGCTGGGTTGGTGTGATATTGATCCCAGCTGCTGTTGCGATAAATGTAATCGCAACCATATGCATGGCAGTTGTTCCGTTCATATTAATAGTCATTCCCATTGGAAGTACGAAACTACTGATTTCCTTGCTGCATCCAAGTTCTTCCATGCATGTTTTTCTGTTTAAAGGAAGTGTTGCTGCAGATGACTGAGTCGCTGCTGCGAACATTCCAACTTTAAAAATCTTCTTTGCAAACTTAAATGGATTTAAGCCGGTTAAGAGGAAGATACCGATTGGATAAATCGTTACAACCAATGCTAAACTGATAAAGATCGTTGCGATCATAAATGTTAACGTTGGTCTGATATATTCTGTTCCATAAGTTGCAAATGTTCTGGCTAACATACAGAAGATCGCAATTGGACTGACCTTGTTGATCAAAAAGTCCATATATACCTGTACGATATCATTGAGATTCTGTAATAAACTCTTAATGGTTGCTGCTTTGTCTCCCAGAGCATTCATTGAAAGCCCTAAGATCACAGCTACTACAACAACTGCCAGAATGCTGTTGTTTGAACCAAGTACTTCCACAACATTTGATGGCACCGCATTGATCACTGTTGTCAATGGATTATATGCCTCCAGTGTTGCTACATTAGAAGTTGTTGTTTCTGGAAGATTCACAGAGAACCATCCCATGGATTTGATAAAGTATGCAAACAATCCAGCTAATGTTGCACCGCATACATAAAACCCTACGAATGTTCCAATTGTCTTTCCTGCGATCTTTCCAAGTCTCTTTGGATCTGCCATGCTGCATAATGCAAGGCTTAATGATGATAAAACAAGTGGTACGATTGCCAGCTGCAGACCTCTCATAAATAACTGCTGTATGATATAGAATAATCCAAGGGAATAAAATCCCTTTTCCTGTGTGATGTCCTGAAAGAAGATTCGATTGATCAGCTTCCACGTTCCTTCATTGCCGCCTGCTGTTAGTGATTCACGCAGCCACAAGCAAACAACTCCTAATAGAATTCCTGTTACCATCGCGATCATGATCTTCTTCATGATAGACATGCTTTCTTTCCGTTTTGCGTCCATTGTGCACCTCCGTTTTACCATGTGGTGCGATTGAAACGGTAGCATCACAGACTATCATATCTTCTTAATAAATCAACGTGATTCCTTTTTCTTTACAAAATTCAACCCATTGATCTGACGGTCTTTCATCGGTTACCAGATAGGTTACCTGATCCCAGTCTAAAAATTGTACAAATGCCGTTCTCTCAAATTTTGTATGATCTGCAAGAAGAGCTACTTCTAGTGCCTGTTTTACCATCTCTGTCTTGACATCTGCTTCTCGTTCACTGGAGTCCATGATACCTTTGTCCATATCAAGTCCTTTACAGCTGAGCAGTGCAAGATCCACATGATACCTTCTAATATTTTCTTTTGCTAAGTTCCCTTGCAGAGAGAGGGCGTCCTCATTGAACACGCCGCCTGTTGAAAGAATATGAATCTCTGATCCTGTCATCTCACGGAAAATCTCTGTTGATGAACTCAGTACGGTAATATTACGGTTTGCCTTCAGTAAACGAATGGCCTCCATAACAGTTGTACTGGCATCTGCTGCTATCGTTCTCTTCTGATCTAATACTTCCTTAAAGAGTTGCGCGATCTTAGCCTTTTCCTTTTGATTGATTGATGTTCGCTTGTAAAAATGGATATGTTCCTTCTGACTTGCACTGTTTAATACAGCACCACCAAATGTTCTCGTCAAAAAACCTTCCTTTTCCAGCTTCTCAAGATCTCTTCGGATCGTCTCTTCCGTTACCTTGTAAATCTTACTTAGTTCGGATACTGTGACTTTCTTCTCATTCTTAACTTGTTCTCTTATATGTTCTAAACGGTTCTTCACGGGACACCCCTCCCTTATAAATTATCTAGCATAGTATAATCCTTATTTGTCATATACTTCTTAAATGTTCTGTGACTTTCTTTTATTCTATCATTGATATTGTGGAATTCAAAGACTTTTTTCCATGTTTTCCAACATTTTCAATTTTTCTCTCACAAGGGATCTCTTTCTGATTTTTATTTATCGATTTCTTCTGCGGTTTTCTTTTTATTCCTTTCTTTTTTCTGTAAAATACAGATTTTTTATGTTGTTCCAAATTTAGTTCATTCTGGATCGGAATCTTTTCGTTAATTAATAAATTAACATAATTGTCAGATAATTAATGAAATTATTCCTTGATTTCACACAATTTGTCTGTTATGATTGTCTCATCACTTAATAATGGAAGGTAAAACTTATGGGATTTTTAAAAGGTAAAACAGCCATCATCACTGGTGGCGGAAGATCTGTATTAAAAGATGGAAGCTGTGGGTCTATTGGTTATGGAATTGCAACTGCATACGCAAAGGAAGGTGCAAACCTCGTTATTACAGGAAGAAATAAACAGAAACTTGCCGATGCCAAAGAGGAACTCGAGAGATTATACAATATCAAAGTTCTACCAGTCCAAGCCGATGTAAGTGCCGGTGCTGACAACGAGACAGTCGTGCAGCATGTCATTGATGAAACAATCGCCAAATTCGGACGGATCGATGTTCTGATCAATAATGCACAGGCATCTGCTTCTGGAGTTACTTTAGCTGATCATACGACTGAACAATTTGATCTCGCACTTTATTCCGGTCTTTATGCCGCATTTTACTATATGAAAGCATGTTACCCTCATTTGAAAGAGACAAAAGGCTCTGTCATTAACTTTGCATCCGGTGCCGGATTATTTGGAAACTATGGTCAATGTGCTTATGCTGCAGCGAAAGAAGGAATCCGTGGTCTTACCAGAGTTGCCGCAAATGAATGGGGTCCTGACGGCATCAATGCTAATATCATTTGTCCACTCGCATGGACAGCACAGCTTGAAAATTTCCAGCAGGCTTATCCTGAAGCCTTTGAAGCTAATGTTAAAATGCCTCCTGCAGGACATTATGGAGATGTTGAGAAAGAAATCGGAAGAGTATGCGTTCAGTTAGCTTCGCCTGATTTCAAATATATGAACGGAGAAACACTTACCTTAGAAGGTGGAATGGGATTAAGGCCGTAACAAGACCTGCTGAGGATAGAATGTATTTTTTACCTTTGGCATCCTTTTATATCAGCTATATGGAAAAATGCGGAGACATTTGTTTGATCGATCGTCTCCGCATTTTTATGCTTTTCGCTATTTTATTTTGTTCACTGACTCTGACAGATTATTCTTCATCGTCATCATCTTCCACCCACTGGGCATATCCAGTATTATATGTCGATGTATTTTCTTCTTCTGTCTTGATCTCAGAATCTGTTTTCACCTCTGCTTCTGAAATTTCTGCATCATTTTCAGCTGTCTCTGATACATTTTTATCAGACTCTTCTACTGGATTCTTGTATTTATTGAAGATTTCCATGAATTCTTTTCCTGTGATCGTCTCACGCTGGATCAAAAACTCTGCTGCTTCGTCAAGAATGTCCATATTTTCACGAATGTATGTGACTGCTTTGGCGTAAGCTTCTTTTAACATCTTCATGACAACTTCATCGACTTTCGCTGCTGTTGTCTCTGCACAGTTCATAACTGCACGTCCATCTAAGTATCGGTTTGTAATGGACTCTAAACCGATCAATCCAAATTCATCAGACATACCATACTGTGTTACCATCGCTCTTGCGATCGCTGTGGCACGCTCGATATCATTGGATGCTCCTGTTGTGACAGAGTTAAACTTCACTTCTTCTGCCGCACGTCCACCGAAGAATGATACAAGGTCTGCTAACATCTCATCCTTCTTATTTAAGTATTTTTCTTCTTCTGGACGCTGCATTGTATATCCAAGTGCTCCCATGGTACGAGGTACGATTGTGATCTTCTGTACTGGTTCTGATTCTTTTTGCAATGCCATAACCAGTGCATGTCCGACTTCATGGTATGCAACGATGTGTTTCTCTTCATCGCCAAGAATTCTGTCCTTCTTCTCTTTACCAGCAATGACAACTTCCACTGCTTCAAATAAGTCTTTCTGTGAAACAGCCTTTCTTCCTGCCTTGACAGCTCCAAGTGCTGCTTCGTTGATCATATTGGCAAGATCAGATCCAACAGCTCCACTGGTTGCCAGTGCGATTTCTTCAAAATCAACGGTCTCATCCATCTTCACATCTTTGGCATGTACTTTTAATGTCTCAATTCTTCCCTTTAAATCTGGGCGTTCTACAATAACACGGCGGTCAAAACGTCCTGGACGAAGAAGGGCTTTGTCTAAGACTTCTGGACGGTTTGTTGCTGCAAGAATAATGATACCTTTGGATGTATCAAATCCATCCATCTCTGCAAGTAAAGCATTCAATGTCTGTTCACGTTCATCATTTCCTCCACCATGCATTCCATTATCACGACTCTTACCAATAGCGTCGATCTCATCAATAAAAATAATACATGGTGCCTGTTTCTGTGCCTCTTTGAAAAGATCACGCACACGGGATGCACCGACACCCACAAACATCTCTACGAAATCAGAACCTGCCAGAGAGAAAAATGGCACACCAGCCTCTCCTGCTACTGCTTTTGCGAGTAATGTCTTACCTGTACCCGGAGGTCCTACAAGCAGCGCTCCCTTTGGAAGTTTTGCTCCGATCTCACGGTATTTCTTTGGATTATGAAGGAAATCAACGACTTCCTGTAAGGACTCTTTTGCCTCATCCTGTCCGGCAACATCTTTAAAGGTAACGCCTGTGGTTTTTTCCACATAAACTTTTGCAGTGCTCTTGCCAACACCCATAGCGCCGCCGCCCATACGCTTCATCAAAACACCCATCAGTATCCAGATCAGTACGAGTGGGAGCAGGAAGCTTAAAATATTGTAAATCCATGTGGAAGTGTTGTCCGGGATCACACGGGAGATCGTGATTCCCTTATCCTTCAGTAAAGGAAGCAGATCCGGATCATCCAAACGTCCACAATAATAAGTCTGTTCCTGAAGATATGGATTCTTGTTTTCAGAAACCGGTGTGATATTGATCTGGTAAGAATCAAATTCCACCGACTCAACTTTTCCATCTTCTACCATCTGAAGGAAGTCAGAATAACTGATCTCCGAAGTGCTCATGGAAGTATACCGGTTCATGACCATGCTCATAATGAACAATGCTACCAGTGATACAAGGATAAACACCATGATCATCTGGCCATTCTTGTTATTCTTATTGTTATTATCCCCATTATTGCCGTTGTTATTATTGTTACCATTGCTGCCATTATTTCCCGGACCGCCACTGCCATAGCCGCCTCCGCCGTATCCGTTATTGCCGTTATTGTAATTGCTCTGGTTATCCATAAATCTATCCTTTCCACAGCCAGATTCTGGTTTGTCTGACTGGACTTATCGTATTGAATTATTTTCTTACGGCAAAAGTTCTCCTAATCTTTCAACCGTAATGAAACATTAAATTCTTTCTTATTATATTGAAATTGAACTTCAAAAGCAATACATTGTTCGTGAAGTTTTCCTTTCATTTCTAAAGATTTTATAAACTCACTCGGATTAACTGCTAAAATTTTTTTATTTTTTTATAGATTTTAGAAAAACATCGTAGTATACTATTTCAGTTAAAAAAATTGTGTAATGTTTTCGCTGCACCCAGGCAGCGTTTCATTACCATATACAAACTAAGAGGATTTTGTTACTAATCATTATATTTCACATTTTTAGAGGAGGATAACCCTATGCCTGTAAAATACGTTTTTGTCACCGGTGGTGTTGTATCCGGTCTCGGTAAAGGTATCACCGCTGCTTCGCTTGGAAGACTTTTAAAAGCACGCGGATACAAAGTTACCATGCAGAAATTCGACCCTTACATCAACATCGATCCAGGAACCATGAACCCAATCCAGCACGGAGAAGTTTTCGTCACAGATGACGGTGCTGAAACTGACCTTGACCTTGGACATTATGAGCGTTTCATCGATGAGAGCTTAACCAAAAATTCCAATGTCACAACCGGAAAAGTATACTGGTCCGTTCTTCAGAAAGAACGCCGCGGCGATTACGGCGGAGGAACTGTTCAGGTCATTCCTCATATCACAAACGAGATCAAGAGCCGTTTTTACCGCAATTTCACTTCCGATGAGACACATATTGCCATCATTGAAGTTGGAGGAACCGTAGGTGATATCGAAAGCCAGCCTTTCTTAGAAGCGATCCGCCAGTTCCAGCATGAGGTCGGACATGAAAATGCCATTCTTATCCATGTAACGCTGATTCCATACTTAAAGGCTTCCGGCGAACTGAAAACAAAACCAACACAGGCTTCCGTAAAAGAATTACAGGGAATGGGTATCCAGCCTGATATTATCGTATGCCGTTCCGAGCACGAATTAGATCAGAGTTTAAAAGATAAAATCGCTCTGTTCTGTAACGTGCCAAACAGTCATGTGTTGCAGAACCTTGATGTGGAATACTTATATGAGGCACCACTTGCAATGGAAAAAGAGAATCTTGCAAAAGTTGCCTGTGAAGCTTTACATTTAGCTTGCCCAGAACCAGATTTAAAAGACTGGGAAGCAATGGTAGATGCGCTCCGTCATCCAAATAAAGAAGTAAAAATTGCATTAGTTGGAAAATATATTGCCCTGCACGATGCATATATCTCTGTTGTGGAAGCATTAAAACACGGCGGAATCGCAGAGCATGCCACTGTCAACATTAAATGGGTAGATTCCGAGGAACTTACTCCTGAAAATATAGACGAATATTTAGGAGATGTTTCCGGTATCTTAGTTCCTGGCGGATTTGGTTCCCGTGGTGTGGAAGGAAAAATTCTCGCTGCACAGTATGCCCGTGAACACAAGGTTCCTTACCTTGGTCTCTGCCTTGGTATGCAGGTTGCCATCATCGAATTTGCAAGACATGTCTGTGGATTCAACGATGCTCACAGTGTTGAGCTTGATCCAAACACAACACATCCGGTCATCGCTTTAATGCCGGATCAGAATGGTGTGGAAGATATCGGTGGGACCTTAAGACTTGGTTCTTATCCATGTATTTTGGACAAGACTTCAAAAGCTTATGAATTATATGGAACTGAAAATATTGAAGAACGCCATCGTCATCGTTACGAAGTAAACAATGACTTCCGCGCGGTTCTCACGGAACACGGCATGAAACTCTGTGGTACTTCTCCTGACGGACGCATTGTTGAGATGGTAGAACTTCCGGA
>OJMP01002101.1_pt1 | contig 11501 bp, 9 predicted proteins | sample 1597311 | NCBI WGS metagenome assembly OJMP01 (sample SAMEA2452134, study PRJEB22498) | human gut metagenome | biome: human feces; feature: human gut; material: feces | place: Australia | collected 2012 | reverse complement strand
AAAGTTGTTTTTCATTTTTTCCCTTTGGGGAATGCCTCGGCTTTCTCTTAGGAGGGGCTTGTTATATCCATTTAACTAAGGGAGCCTGACTAACTCGTACTTTATTATTTTACCTATTAATCCTGTAAAAGTCAATACAGGGATGGTTTTCCCCATCCCTGTATCTTTCAAAAATATTTATCCACATTTTTCTTTATTTATCCACATACAAAGGGTCTGCCATCGGAAGCTTCTTCCGAATGCATGGCAGATTAAAAGTTGATTCTTCCCTGCAGCCACACATTTCCTTTGAATCTGCGTCCGACTGCCGGTTCACCCATGACCTCTCTTTTTGGTACACATACATCGAACAGAAGGCCGTTCACATCCAGTTTCATGATGCAGATATCTTCTCTCGTTATCTCATTTCTGGTAGGACGATATTCCAGGATTTCTCCCATGATCGAATACCGGTCACATTCGATTCCGTACGGCATAATGTACGTATCAACGATCGTAAATACATCTTCCGATATCAATCTTCTTGATACTTTGGAATATGTATCGATGTCATCCAGAGTAAGACTTTCAATCGCCTGTGGATCGCCAGATTTTGCTGCGCTTAACAGCAGCATACGATTGTGTACATCTTCCTGCTGTTCCCGCTCCTGTTCTTTACTTTTCAGCACCGGAAGCAGAATGGTTCCCTCATTGCAAAGACCGGACAATGTCACGGAAGAATACTTGATACTTCTTCCACCAAGCTGCCTTTCCCTCAGATATTCCATCATATTCTGAAGATAAAATACCAGATTAATGCCTACTTTTGTATCTTCACAGATGCCCACATATGCTTCCCGGTCTATCCTTCGTTCCACACTGACATCCGCATAGGATGTCACACCGGATCCTTTGAAATATGGTGTATAATAACGGTACTCAAACTGTTCATCGATGTCCATATCTCCGCACACCTTGATCCCGATTCCTTCTCCATATTCTTTTTCAAACTCACAAAGATCCGTTGTTTCATCCTGTGTAACGAGCTGATGTTGTGTATAGGATTCTTCCACATCTTTTAAAATCTGTGTTAAGTGTTTTTTGTCTCTGATATTTCCAAATCCAATGGATTTCATATATTGATGCATACACTTATCCTTATAATTGCTTATTTTTTAGGTACAAGCTTCTCTGTTCCACCCATGTATGGCTGTAATGCCTTAGGGATCTTAACTGATCCGTCTTCCTGAAGGTTGTTTTCCAGGAATGCGATCAACATTCTCGGTGGAGCTACTACTGTATTGTTCAGTGTGTGTGCGAAGTATTTTGTTCCGTCTTCACCTTTGACACGGATACCAAGTCTTCTTGCCTGTGCGTCACCAAGGTTAGAGCAGCTTCCTACTTCGAAGTATTTCTTCTGTCTTGGAGACCATGCTTCTACGTCACAAGATTTTACCTTCAAATCTGCCAGGTCACCTGAGCAGCACTCTAATGTACGTACCGGAATATCCAGTGAGCGGAACAGATCTACTGTGTTCTGCCATAATTTATCATACCAGATCTTGCTTTCTTCCGGTTTACATACAACGATCATTTCCTGTTTCTCGAACTGGTGGATTCTGTATACTCCACGCTCCTCAATACCGTGAGCTCCTTTTTCCTTACGGAAACATGGTGAATAGCTTGTAAGTGTCTGTGGAAGCTGTTTTTCTTCTAACATTGTGTCGATGAATTTACCAATCATAGAGTGCTCACTTGTTCCGATCAGGTACAGATCTTCTCCTTCGATCTTATACATCATGGAATCCATCTCTGCGAAACTCATAACACCTGTTACAACATTGCTTCTGATCATGAAAGGTGGTACACAGTAAGTAAATCCACGGTTGATCATGAAATCTCTTGCATATGCAAGTACAGAAGAATGAATTCTTGCGATATCACCCATCAGATAATAGAATCCATTTCCCGCTACTCTTCCGGCGCTCTCAAGATCGATTCCGTCAAATGCTTCCATGATCTCTGTATGGTATGGAATCTCGAAATCAGGAACAAAAGGCTCACCGAATTTTTCAATTTCTACATTCTGACTGTCATCTTTTCCGATTGGTACAGAAGGATCGATGATGTTCGGAATGATCATCATATTCTGTTTCAGTTTCTCTTCTACTTCTTTTTCTTCTTTGGAAAGTTCTTCGATCCTTGCAGCACTCTCAGCTACTTTTCTCTTTAATTCTTCCGCTTCTTCTTTCTTTCCCTGTGCCATACATGCACCGATCTGTTTAGAGATTTTGTTCTTTTCTGCACGGAGTGCTTCTACTTCTCCCTTAATATCTCTATTCTTCTGATCCAGTTCTATTACCTCATCTACTAAAGGTAATTTCTCATCCTGAAATTTGTTCTTAATGTTCTGCTTTACAACATCCGGATTATTTCTTACAAATTTGATATCTAACATTTTTCTAAATTCCTCCTGATTATATATATGTTATATTATCTCTCATTTCTTGTTTTTTCAGGTCTTGCCATATCTGGACGCACATTACTGGTTCTTGCATTTAAGATCTTACCATTGTTTGCTTTTCCAGATGTCTGTTTTGTATTTCTCGCATTCGCGCTTTTCTGATTTCCATTCTTTGCCGGACCAGACTTAACAGACTTAAGACTTCCTGTTGCAGATGCAACTGCTTTATCCACCTCTTCTTCATAACCATCTTCGAAGATTGCTTTATCCAGTGCTTCTGCTTCTTCCTCTGCAAGCTCTACATAACTTTCACCTTTTACGATCTCTTTCACATAAGTATAGCAGCCTTCTCTGCTGTGCATCGCATTGATGATCCAACCAGTATTATTATTGTCCAGCATTGCAAGTGCGAAACTGAGTTTACCACCCATTTCATTAAATGCATCATACTTTACAATTCCAAGTTTCTGGTAAGATTTTTCCATCTTCTTGTTAAGTTTCTGAATGTCTGTACGATTCTGTTTTGTATATTTCAGAATGGCCTCTACATCCGAGAATCCCGACATCATACTTTCTTCCAGAGTTTTTCCATCTTTACCACGCATAAACGTCGTATAGCTGCTTTTCAATCGATTATACTTCATTGTTACATTTACATACAGAACGAATAATATAACAATCAGTATCAGCAAAAATATAAATATTAATGCCGGATCGATACCAAGTGCTTTCAGTATTTTGCTATCCATATTCAATTACTCTCCTCTTTTAATGCTCATCATCATATCGAACAGATGTTCTAATTCGTCATCTGAATAATATTCTATCTCTATCTTACCTTTTCCCTTTCCTTTTGATGCTATACTTACCTTTGTTCCAAATACACTCTTCATTTTCTCTTCCAGATCCTGGTAAATAAATGAATTGGCCACCGGTTTCTTTTCTTTCGGCTTCTTTGGATTTTTTATTTCTTTGACCAATTTCTCAGTTTCTCTTACACTGAGTTTTTCGTCAAATATCTTATTTGCCAGTGTGTACTGAAGCTCAGGATCGTCAATGGCCAGCAATGCTCTTGCATGTCCCGTTGAAATCATGTCGTCAATGATCATCTGTTGAACTTTATCACTAAGTTTCAGCAAACGCATAGAGTTCGTTACGGCTGTTCTGCTCTTCGATACTCTCTCTGCGACTTCATCTTGTTTCAGATTGAATTCCTCCAGAAGTCTCTTGTATGCAATTGCTTCTTCAATCGGATTCAAGTTTTCTCTCTGAATGTTCTCAATCAAACCTATCTCAAGAATTTCCTGATCTGTATATTCCTTTTCAATCACAGGAACCTCTTTTACTCCGGCAAGTTTTGCAGCTCTCCATCTTCTTTCGCCCGCAATGATCTCATAGTAATCTTTTCTTTTTCGAACAAGCAATGGCTGTAACACACCAAATTGCTTAATCGAATCCGAAAGTTCAAGGAGAGCATCTTCATCAAAATTCTTTCTCGGCTGGTCTCTGTTTGGCTCAACCTCATTAATTTTCATTACCTGTACACCGGATTTAGCTGCTGCATCTTCTTTTGATTCCACAGTTTTTTCCGATGTAACAGACTTCATGCTCTTATTATCAGGAATCAGACTGTCCAGTCCTTTCCCCAATCCTTTTTTCTTTATTGGCATTCGTTTCCTCCTACATTACATCTTTCATTTACTCTCTATTCATAACTTCATCCGCCAGTCTCTGATATGCGCTTGCTCCTGTAGACTTTGGATCATACAGATTAATCGGCATACCATAACTTGGTGCTTCAGCCAATCGGATATTTCTAGGAATAATCGTCTTATAGATGTTCTGTTGCAGGTTTTCCTTTACATTTTCCACTACCTGGAGTGAAAGATTGGTTCGTGCATCATACATAGTAAATACAACTCCTTCAATCTCCAGAACAGGATTCAGCCTTTCTTTTACAAGCTCCACTGTATGTATTAACTGACTCAACCCTTCAAGTGCGTAATACTCACACTGAATCGGAACCAGTACAGAATCTGCTGTTGTCATTGCATTGATCGTCAGCATACTTAACGATGGCGGACAATCAATAATGATATAATCATAATCATCTTTGATCGGCTGAACTGCATTTCTTATAATAAATTCTTTATCATCCACACCGATCAGTTCAATTTCAGCAGCCGAGAGGTCAATGCTTGTCGGTATCACATCCAGATTTTCAATTGCTTCCTTTTGCAGAACTTCATCTACACCAGCCTGACCAATCATAAGATCATAGATATTCTTTTCAACTTCATCTTTGTCTATTCCTAATCCACTCGTCATATTGCCCTGCGGATCCATATCAATAGCAAGAACCTTTTGTCCTTTTTCAGCAAGACATGCCGACAGATTAATAGCTGTCGTTGTTTTTCCAACGCCACCTTTTTGGTTCGCAACGGCTATAACTCGTCCCATTTAATTATCACCTTCCCTTATTTCACATGATTCTAGTATATCACTTTTCAGAATACTTATCCAGAAAATGTTTCACGTGAAACATAGATTTTCCCTTTTCCATAAATATAAAACCGTTCTCTATATTATTTTCGTTATCTTTGTGTGACATACGATTTTTGTGAATGTTTCACGTGAAACATTTGTTTTTACCACTTGCTTTATTATTCGTGTCCCTTCTTTTCATATATTCCAAGTAAAATGTCCTATTTCCTTCACTTTGTTCATTTTATGCTCATTTTGCAAAGGCAATCTTCCAATTCATAAGTAAATATAGTATAATTAGGAAAAGAAAGTGAGGTATCAGCATGAACTGGAAAAAGACATTATTATTCATCTCAACAGCAATTGGAACGACAACCTTAGCATTCCATGTAATAAATAAATTCATATTCAACGCCTCCGATGAACATTCAGAAGAAGATGAATCCAATTACTATAATTGGAAATTTGGAAATATATATTATAAAAAAGAAGGAACTGGTTCTCCGGTTCTTCTTATTCATGATCTGAATCATTACAGTTCTTCTATGGAATGGGATAAAGTAATCGGTACTCTTTCCAAAGAACACACAGTATATACGATAGACCTTCTCGGATGCGGCAAATCCGACAAGCCCGCAATTACATATACCTGCTATCTGTATGTTCAACTGCTTACTGATTTTATTCGTGATATTATAGGCGAAAAGACAGATATCGTAGCTACCGGGGCTTCAGCCTCCTTTGTAACAGCTGCCTGTCAGAATATAGCCGACCAGATTGACCATATTATTCTGGTTTGTCCGGAAAGCACACATGCACTTGCAAAAGCTCCAAATCACAAATCAAAACTACTTGCAAAGATAATAAATATCCCTATATATGGAACATTTATTTATAATGTTGGCGCACGCAACACCGCTCTTTCCGACTCAGCAGAGTGTAAATATCTCTACGCCAGCATTTTAGGACATTACACAACTGTAAATGTTGCCCACTGTCTCGAAGGACTTACAACCTCAATCGCAGTAATCACAGGTAAAAACGCACCAGAAACATCACAAAAAGCCACCGAATACTGCCACATACTTCCATCTATCGAACACCTCGAAGTCCCAGGCAGCGGATTACTTCCACAACGCGAAAACGCCAATGCATTCTTGGAGCAACTAGACCTACTATTAAGTGACAACTGCTAATTCAAGGATTTGCACTAATATAGTATAAGCCAATTACTATTTCAAAGACTATCATTAACATTCATAAACAAACGCAGTTATTATTATACATTCCATCCATCAGCAACCTACACACACGTACAAAGGGAGGATGTTTCACGTGAAACATCCTCCCTTTTACCAATTTTTCCCCTGCTTCCAACACCTATTCTCATATCCACACCACCCCTACGCTCTCATTATTTAATCATAGCCGCCTGTGAAAACCAGGTGGAATGAAAATGAGATAGGGATTCCTGTGCATATGAGGTCATGGTTGGAAATTCTTAAGTAAATAAATTGGCCGTTAGTCATCAAAAATCCATTGTCTGAGCGAACGCGAGTTTTGGATTTTTGATGGCTGCTTTTAGGCCAATTTATTTGCTTTAGAATTTCCCCATAACCGAATCAGCACAGGAATCCCTATCTCATTTTCATTCCATCCCGGGGTAAGCCATTTCCCCAACGATTAAACAATCGGCTCCCTTGAAGGCATCCCTGCCTTTCTCGGATACTTCTTAGCCGTATTCTTCACTTTGTGGATCTTTACAAAGGATCTTCCGATATCCGTTCCCGGCAATTCGAATTTCACTACATCTTCTATCTCTCCTCCAAGCACCTTCACCGCTTTTTTCGATCCTTTTACCTCTTCATCAATCTCACCTGATTTATAAGGTATAAACATACCGCCTACTTTTACATAAGGAAGGCAATATTCACTCAATGTCGCCAGATTTGCAACTGCTCTGGATACACACAGATCATACTTCTCTCTATATGCTGCATCTTTGGCATAATCTTCTGCTCTTCCATGAATTGTGTGGATATCTTCCAGCCCCAGCTCTTCAATCACCGTATTGAGGAACTTAATCCGCTTATTCAGTGAATCCAGTAATGTTACTTTCAGATGTGGGAATGCAATTTTCAGCGGTAATCCAGGAAAACCAGCTCCTGTACCCACATCGATCACTGTATCTACATGATTCATATCCATTACTTTTACAATCGACAAGCTGTCTACATAATGCTTCTCTACAACTTCTTCATATTCTGTGATTCCGGTCAGGTTCATCACCTTATTCCACTCTTCAAGAAGCTTATGATAGGTATCAAACTGCTCTTTCTGCTCGTCTGTGATCTCTATCCCTATCTTTTCCAGGCTTTTTTTCAAAATCTGGTCCATATTTTTCTCCTTTTTTCTCTCTAAAATTAATAAGTATATAAAATGTATGATTTTTCATCTTATTCATTTTATATACTTATCATTATATTTACTGTGTAATTATATTTTTAGCGTATGTCAATATTAATACATTTATTTTTGTGTTAGGTGTATTTCTTACTGATATACTTCATTATACTACAGCTGTTCATCCACGCTTTTCTTACTTTTTCATCACATTTATTAATTTATCTATGATTTCTTATCTGTGATTTCCACTCAGATACACAAGCAATACTGATATATCTGCCGGAGATACACCAGAGATACGCGATGCCTGCCCGATTGACACCGGTCTGTACTCTTTCAGCTTCTGAACTGCCTCAATACGAAGGCTGTTCACTGCATCATAGTCCATATCTTCCGGAATTTTCTTATTCTCCATCTTCTTGAACTGCTCTACCTGACGTTTCTGACGTTGGATATAACCGTCATATTTCAGAGAAATATCCACCTGCTCAATCACTTCTGCTGCCAGATCTTTCGGAAGTTCCGGTCTCGTCACATCAATATCCGTAACAGCTTCGTAAGATAATTCCGGTCTCCTTATCAGTTCTGCCAGACTGCTTCCTGAATTCAAAGGTGTACTTTCATAAGATTCCAGAAGTTCCTGTACCTTTTCACTGGTTCCGACATAGGCATTCTTTAATCTCTCGATTTCAGATTCAATCAGTCTTTCTTTCTCTTTCAGACGATCATAACGCTCCTGTGAGATCAAACCGACTTCATAGCCTTTTTCCGTCAGACGCTGATCCGCATTATCCTGTCTAAGGAGCAGACGATATTCTGCTCTCGAAGTCATCATACGGTACGGTTCATGGCTTTCCTTTGTAACCAGATCATCGATCAGAACGCCGATATAAGCCTCTGAGCGGTCTAACACTAAGGATTCCTTGCCCTGCAGCTTTCTGGCGGCATTTATGCCCGCTATAAGGCCCTGTGCGGCAGCTTCTTCATAGCCCGAGCTTCCGTTAAACTGACCGGCACTGAATAAGCCGCTGATATTGCGGAATTCCAGTGATGGTTTTAACTGTCTCGCATCGATACAGTCATATTCGATCGCATACGCATTCCGCACGATCTTCACATGCTCCAGTCCCGGAACACTGCGGTACATTGCATACTGTACATCTTCAGGCAGCGAACTTGACATTCCGCCGATGTACATCTCATCCGTCTCCAGCCCTTCCGGTTCCAGGAATACCTGATGACGTTTTTTGTCCGCAAATTTTACCACTTTATCTTCGATAGACGGACAATATCTCGGTCCCGTACCCTCGATCATGCCGGAATATAACGGCGATCTGTCCAGATTGGCACGAATGATCTCATGTGTCGTCTCATTTGTATAAGTCAGCCAGCAGGATGCCTGGTCTATCTGCACATCGTCCGGATTCGTGGTAAATGAAAATGGTACCACTCTTTCATCTCCGAACTGTTCTTCCATCTTGCTGAAATCAACTGTTTTCCGTTCTACTCTGGCAGGTGTTCCTGTCTTAAAACGGTACATTTTAATGCCCAGTTCTTTCAGACAGTCAGTCAGATGATTGGCCGCCTGCAGTCCGTTCGGGCCTGTATACTGACTCACATCACCATAAATGCATCGTGCTTTCAGGTAAGTTCCGCTGCAGATGATAACCGCCTTACAGTGATATGTTGCACCGGAAAATGTCTGCACTCCCGTGATCTTTCCATCTTCCACAAGGAGATTGGCAACCTCTCCCTGTTTGATCTCCAGGTTCTCCTGAGCCTCCAGTACGCGGCGCATCGTTCTGCTGTACACTGCTTTATCCGCCTGTGCACGGAGCGAATGTACCGCAGGACCCTTGGATTTATTTAACATTTTTGACTGGATAAATGTACAGTCGATGACCTTTCCCATCTCTCCGCCAAGGGCATCCAGCTCTCTTACCAGATGTCCTTTCGAGCTTCCGCCGATATTCGGATTACAAGGCATCATCGCAATGCTGTCCACACTTACGGTAAATACCAGTGTCTGAAAGCCCAGTCTCGCCGTCGCCAGTGCTGCCTCACAACCTGCGTGGCCGGCACCGATGACTACGACATCATATTTATCTTTATTTTCCCATACAGAATTTGCTGAATATCTCATTAACCAAATCTTCTCCTATCGTTTCGCCGGTGATATTACCGAGAGCTTCATACGCATCCATAAGGTCGATCGAATAGAAATCCTCCGGCATATCCGCGGCAATGCTGTCATTCACACGTTCCAGTGCAGCATATGCATCCTGAAGCGCTGTTTTCTGTCTCACATTTGTAATATAGATTTCATCATTAAATGTCAGTTCTCCCTGGAAGAACATCTCCTTTAACGTATCTTCCAGCTCTTCGATTCCCTGTACATTCTTTGCAGAGATCTCGATCACCGGAAATTCTTCCGGCAGTTCTTCCTGTTCTTTTGTCACCTGCATATCCAAATCGGATTTATTTAACAGGATGATCGCACGTTTGCCTTTGATCAGATGCAGGATCTCTGCATCATTTTCATCCAGTGGTCTGGATGCATCGATCACATACAGGATCAGGTCTGCCTTGTCCGCATATTCTTTCGCACGGTCAACACCGATCTTCTCCACCACATCTTCCGTATCACGGATACCGGCAGTATCCATAATATTTAAGGAAATGCCCTTCAGATTCAGGTGTTCTTCCAGTACATCTCTTGTCGTACCGGCAATATCAGTAACGATTGCCCGGTCTTCTCCGAGAAGTACATTTAACAGAGAGGATTTTCCCGCATTCGGTTTCCCGAGGATGACTGTGCGTACGCCCTCTTTTATAATCCTACCATCATCACAGCTATCTAGCAATCTTTTCATTGCTTCCATGATCTCATCGACGACTTTTTTCAGTGTTTCTCCATAGCCGTCAACACTGATATGCTCCGGATCGTCCAGTGCAGTCTCGATAAATGCAGTATGATACAGGATCTTTTCGCGCATTTCGCTGATCTTATCTTTGATATTTCCTTTTAACTGGCGCAGGTATTCGATATTTCTTTTTACCGGTGTGCACAGAAAAATATAATCGCAGTCATAAAAATCTTTGATCTCACATAAATTCTGATTGGAGATCAGATGTTCTCCGTAAGCTTCTGTAATGGTTTCCTGATGACCGGCAGTTGCGATAATGGTTACATCAGGGTAAAGTGTATGAATTTTTTTTGCAATGGACCCTCCGATCAAACCAAGTCCGATAAATCCTATTTTCTGAAACAAATCATGTTCCCCCATATGTCATTTTTGTATATTTAGAAAGTCTTATACATCATATCCACATTTTATGAAAAAGTCAACACGTTAAAGTATAAAAGTGATTGATTAAAGTATAAAAGCGATTAGTTATTAAATTCCGCGAGCACGGCACTGCCAAAAGATTATTCCGAAAAAGGAAAACAGAACATTTTCTACGAATATGTACAAATTGTGAATATTGTGTAAACAATCAAATGAAAATTGCTAAAAATGTTCAAAATGCATACATAATATATAAACAATCCAATGATAATATAATAATAGTTAGTAAATATGAATAAATATATTGTAAAAAAGTAGAAAATTTAGTAAAATATAACCATTAACAACATTCGGTGATGACGAAACAAAATCATCAATGAAAAATGTATGGGAGGATTTGCTATGAACGTTTACACAACTGACAAAATTCGCAATGTGGTTCTCTTAGGCCATGGGGGATCCGGCAAGACAAGTCTTGTCGAGGCAATGGCTTATCTTGCAGGAATGACAACCCGTATGGGAAAAGTTGCAGACGGCAACACGATCAGTGATTACGACAAGGAAGAGACGAAACGTCTTTTCTCCATCAACACTTCCGTGATCCCGGTTGTCTGGGGCGATACGAAGATCAACATCCTTGATACACCCGGATATTTTGATTTTGTAGGGGAAGCAGAAGAGGCAGTGAGCGTGGCAGATGCGGCGATCATTGTAGTTTCCGGTAAGGCAGGAATCGAGGTCGGAACGAAGAAAGCATGGGAGATGTGCGAGAAATACAAACTTCCGAGAATGGTATTCGTAACGGATATGGATATTGACGAGGCAAGCTACCGGCAGGTTGTGGAAGATCTTCAGCAGATGTACGGCAAGCGCATCGC